>BNJS01002460.1_pt1 | contig 238004 bp, 214 predicted proteins | sample 8540461 | NCBI WGS metagenome assembly BNJS01 (sample SAMD00202454, study PRJDB9452) | human saliva metagenome | isolation source: human saliva | place: Japan
CTGTGTTGAGTTGAATTAACTATAGTTGTTTTTCTAATGATTGTAGATATTTTCCTGTTAAGAGAAGAGACTCTTAGATTATATTGGCTATGCTTGGTTTATAAGTATTCCTCTTGTCACCTTATTCATTGTTATTTGGCGGTTCTATTCACCCTAAAGTTCATTTTAATTTTAGTACTTTTATTGTGGGGTTGAGGCTGCGCACATATGGTGCTTACGCTGCGCACATTTGGTGCTGATGCTTAACACATTTGGTGCTGATGCTTAACACATTTGGTGCTGATGCTTAGCACTGTGTAAAAAGGTGGTGAAGAAGATGCAAGTTGTGAGTGATTACCCAGTCTAACTGCTCTTTTTTAGTTTTGGTTTTAACGGAAAGTTGCTTTCTTTATCTACTCTTCTGAAACCCTTCAAGTTGTTCGTATTGGTTGCCTTTCATCTTTCGACTGATACTACTAATCCAACGACGATGAGTGGTTATGAAGATGATACCAAGGAGGGAGAGGATAGTATTGGAGAGGATAGGTTGGTTTAGCCACCATGTACCTAATGCGGTAATTGGGAATGGACTGATGATGGTAATGATTGTAACGATGAGTTGTATATAGTTAGTATTCGCATTCTTGCCCGTGTGGGTAGCTTGCATAGAGAATGTTACCTTATTATATATTGCCATTTGAAATAGAATACGATAGGCGACACCAGCCGCAAGAGGGAATAAGATAGTATTGTCCAAAAGCTTATCTTCCCAATTATAGCTACAGGGAGGAAAGCGAGCAGCGGTATTAAGAGTAGGGCAGTATAGAAATAATACTTTGCAAGCAAAAGGTTCTGGATACTATTACGCTGCATCAGTAGGCATTCATAGTAATTTCCTTCATAACACATGATTCTTGAGAGTGAGCTTAGTCCGTAGACGATAAAGCTATAGTAGACAAAGCCGTTAATCTTAACCATGTCACTCTCTGGGTCAAAGGCTGTGATTAGACTAAAGATAAAGATACCAAAGGTGTTGAGAAAGAAGATCAAACGGAGTCTTTTGTTGCGTAGAATACCCCACACTTCAATCTTAAGATACTCACCAATCTGGTTGAATCGGTCGAAGAAAGTAAGGTTTATGCTATTTTTGTCATGTTTCACTGGTGCTGCTGTGTATTGCTCTTGGAGAATACGATGCTCAAGGACGTTGCGATTTAGCAATATCATTCCTATTAGAAGCAATATCATTACAGCATATATCCACACTTCTCCTCTTATCATTGCATTACCAATCTCTGCCCAACGTTGGAGGTAACTTTGTGGGGAAGGGAAGAAGATTGTTATTATGGCGATAGATAAATAGGTAAGAATAGGTACGAGCCAATACCACAGTCCACGTGCAGTCAGTACTTGTGTAAATTGGAAGAACTGTCCATTAATAAGTAGAAGGAGATAAAGTCCTGCAGTATAACCAATCATAGCCGATGCACCCAACTCTGGAATGACTGTTCTAATACCAAAGGGAATACAGATAAAGAGAAGGTTTACATTCTTGAAAACTATCAGTTGTCGTAGAATCAGATAGTCTGTATAGCTATGTTTGGGAAGCGGTAAGAGTAGGTAAGGTCGGATATGCATCAGTAATCGGTGGTCTGTCGTATATCTGAAATATAATCAATGAACAGAAACACAGGTATTAGGGCATAGATGAAACGATAACCGCCAAGATTATCCTCGATAACGAGGTCTGCCAATTCACATCCAATCCATACAAAATAAGCACAAAGAAAAATAGCCAACACGTAGTAAAAGTACTTTGCTACGTTGTTGGCTTGCCATATTTTATTTCTTCTACCCGATAGGCAGAAGTGCTTATGTAATGTTTGTATAGCTTCCCAGTAAGTCATTTATCTCAAGTCTATCACCTCAGCAGACGGATAGTTCTTCTTGTTGAAAGTAAAGATATTGTCTGAAAGGTTCTTGCGCTGAATACCAGAAACGGTGATAGTAGTCCACTTATTAGCCTGTTTAATCTTAATCTTTTGTAGCTGATAGGCTTTGCTTACTGTTACATAAGCCTCAGGAATATTACGTTTTGGATTGGTTGCCTTCATGTGTACCACGTAAGAACCACCTTCATTTGTCATTGAAAGGTTGTAACCCTGACGATATAATGTCATCAATGCGTAAGGGTTCATTGAAAGACGCTGTGCTTCAGTAGGTGTAGAAATATTCACTTCGTCAGTAGACTTCATGTATGACCATTGTGTAGTACCATTAAACCATACAGTTGTCTGTGGCGTTGTGGCAACAAACTTAACACCTTTCACAGAAATAGTACCTGCAGTTCTACCTACAGCACCGGGTCTGGAAAGTGCAAGCGAGCCGTAAAACCACCCAAGTTAGAAATGTTAGCTGCAGCTTTATCCATACAAGCCTTAGCCTGATTAGCATTCTGTGCGAAAATACTATTTGCCATAAAGATGGCTACGAGCAATAGTAAATATTTTATCTGTTTCATTGTTTTATCGTTTTTATTCTGATTTCTTATACTTTTAGTCTTAGTTATCCACGTAGGATAGTAAGCATATTGTCAAGACTTACCTCGTCGCTTATTAGTACCTCACGTGGCTTTGAACCCTTTGCAGCACCAACAATACCAGCTTTCTCCATTTGATCCATCAGTCGACCAGCACGGTTGTAACCAATAGACAGACGACGTTGAATCATACTTGTTGAACCTTGTTGGCTGATGACAATAGCACGTGCAGCCTCTTCAAACAATGGATCAAGGTTGTGAGTGTCCAGTGAGCCACCACCTCCAGCTTCGTCTTCTGACAATGGTTCTGGGATTTCTAATGGGCGAACCGGTCCTGGTTGATTAGCAATGAACTTGGTAATGTTCTCTACTTCAGGCGTATCAACAAAGGCACACTGTACACGAACAGGGTCAGCACCATTGAGATAAAGCATATCACCACGTCCAACAAGTTGCTGTGCGCCTGGTCGGTCGAGGATGATACGTGAGTCCATCATCGCTCCAACGCGGAAAGCAATACGTCCAGGGAAGTTTGCTTTGATGTTACCCGTGATAATTGTTGTTGTTGGTCGCTGGGTTGCAATAATCATGTGAATACCAATAGCACGTGCCAACTGTGCGATACGTGTGATAGGCATCTCCACTTCCTTGCCCGCAGTAAGAATCAAGTCACCGAACTCATCAATGATGACAACGATGTATGGCATGAACTCATGACCTTCTTCTGGGTTCAGTTCGTGTCTGAGGAACTTCTGATTATATTCCTTTATATTTCTGACACGAGCCGCCTTCAGTAAGTCGTAACGCTCATCCATCAAAACACAAAGACCTTTCAATGTCTTTACAACCTTCTGAACGTCTGTGATGATTGGTTCATCTTCATTCTCCTCAACAGCTGCCATGAAAGGTTTGGCTATAGGAGAGTAAACACTGAACTCTACCTTCTTTGGGTCAACCAGTACAATCTTTAGTTCGTTAGGATGTTTTTTATAAAGAAGGGAGGTGATAATAGCATTTAAACCGACTGACTTACCCTGTCCGGTAGCACCCGCAACGAGTAGGTGAGGAATCTTAGCAAGGTCGACCATGTATACCTCATTGGTGATAGTCTTACCCAATGCGATTGGTAACTCCATTGTAGAGTCTTGGAACTTGCGTGAGTTCAGAATAGAGAACATTGACACAATGTTTGGCTTAGCATTTGGTACCTCAATACCAATCGTACCCTTGCCTGGCATTGGAGCAATGATACGGATACCGATAGCCGCCAAACTCAGCGCAATATCATCTTCAAGGTTCTTTATCTTAGAGATGCGAACACCCTGGGCAGGTGTAATCTCATAGAGAGTAATCGTTGGGCCGACTGTTGCACGAATACTACGAATCTGTACACCAAAGTCGTTTAACACCTTGATAATACGGTCTTTGTTTGCTTCTAATTCCTCTTGACTAACGTAGTTGGTCTTAGAATCAGAAGTATATTCCTTTAATAGGTCAAGTGAAGGGAACTTCCACTTTGTAAATGGCTCACGAGGATTGATAGGAGTCAGTGGAAGGTTGTTGTTAGCAAGCGTCTTGCTATTTGCTTTCTCCTCAACTTTCTCCTCCTCAACTTCAAAGCCTGGACCTTCTTTCTCTGCTGTATTCTTAGTCTTGTCACCACCATTAGGTGAATAGAGCGAGTCTGGTTCTTGTGGAACGATTGCAGGTTCTGTTGGCAAGTCGATAGGTTCTGCGAGGGTAGGATCAACATATTCTGTTGGCTCTACAGGCTCTTCCTCAATAACTATCTCATCATCATAGACGTTTCAGTGTTGTCTCCCTTACTATCATGTACCACCGTAAACTTCACTTTGTCACGAATATACCCAAATGGGTTAATCATCTTGCGTACGACAGTAATCGTTTCGGAAGTAAGATAAGTGAGGTAAGCCAACATGATAATCACCAATATAGCGATTAATCCCGGTGTACCAACAAGGTTTTCCATGTATTGAACACAGAAAGCACCATGGTCTCCTCCTGGATTATAGACTTGGTCACCCATCAGTGGGGTAAGTGCTTTGGCAAAAGTAATAGACGACCATATCATTACCAAAGCCATACCCATGAACCATTTCGTTAGGTTCAGCTTTTTGTAGGCTCCCATCATGCGGAGACCACAAAGTGCAATGAAGGCTGGAATGATAAAGGCTGGAATACCAAAACAGCGGGAAATAAGTCCGTATGATATGATTGCACCGAGTGAACCGCAGACATTTTGGAAAACTCTACTTGTGTTTTCCACCTCTCCGGGACGAAGGTCTGTTACTAAACTTTGGTCTGCTGCACCTGTATTGAAATAGCTAAAAAAAGCTACACAGATATAGATGGCAACGCATAAAAGGATAAGTCCGGCAATAAATCCAGTCTTGTCGTTAATAATGTTATTTAGTCCGATCGCCTCGGTGAAAGTCTTTCTTTTATGTTCTGTTTTCTTCTTTGCCATTTATCGCTATTCTTTTATACTTGCAAAAGTAATAAATTAGTGCCACATAAGTGCCGTTTTTCAAACTTTTTTTTTTAATTTTGCAAGTTAGTATGCAATCCGAAATGAGTACAGTATTATACAATAGATTCGATAAGAGTAAAATATCACAGTTGCCAAGGGTTACTTTCCCGGGGAAGATTGTTGTTGTCTTAAATGAAGCTGAAGCTGAGAAGGCAGTTAATTATTTGCTTTCTAAGGACATTATCGGTATTGATACGGAAACACGTCCTGTCTTTAAGAAAGGGCAACGTCGTAAGGTTGCACTCTTGCAAGCCTGCGACCATGAAGTGTGTTTCCTCTTTCGATTGAATCTCATAGGTGTACCTGAATGTATTAAACGTTTTCTTGAAGATACAACAGTGCCTAAAGTGGGACTCTCTTTGGGCGATGATATGTTGATGTTGCATCAGCGACTCGACTTCAAGCCGGGTTATTTTATAGACCTTCAAGACTATGTTAAGTCGTTAGGTATTGAAGATATGAGTCTTCAGAAACTCTATGCAAATGTCTTTCATGAGCGTATAACAAACGTGAACAATTATCTAATTGGGAGAACGAGATATTAAGTGATAAGCAGAAAATATATGCTTCTACAGATGCTTGGACGTGTATTAAACTCTATGAGCGTCTGCATGAATTGAAACATAGTGGTAATTATGAACTCGTTGTCGTTCCTTCAAAGGTGAAACCTACACCAGAAGAAGTGGAGCATACACCAGAAGTGACATCAGAATAACGTCTCTATGTAAATTATTATCGTGAAGATAAATATTTTTTTTCATGAAGAAAAAGATTTCTTTTCACGTAAATAAATAATTATCTTCATGAAAATAATTCGCTAATCGGCAAGAAGCGGAAACCAATAAACTCTAAAAAGGAACTTTATGTATAAGCAAGTATATTTGAAAAGGGGCAAAGAAGAGAGTCTTCTTCGCTTCCATCCATGGATCTTCTCAGGTGCTATCAACAAGATAGAAGAAGGACTTGAGGAAGGTGATATTGTGCGTGTTATGACGCATGACAAGAAGTTTATTGCTGTTGGTCATTTCCAAATAGGTTCTATTGCTATCCGTGTGCTCTCATTCCACGACGTGAAGATAGATGATAAGTTTTGGGAAAGTCGTTTGAAAGCGGCTCTTCAAGTGCGTCAGGCGATTGGTATAATTCGAGAAGAATCAACAGGAACAGGACTATTTCCAAACACAACTTACCGTCTTGTTCATGGTGAGGGCGACAATCTTCCAGGGTTGATTATTGACATATATGGCAAGACTGCCGTTATGCAAGCCCATTCTGTAGGTATGCACGTATGCCGTGAGGTAATTGCAAAAGCCCTTGTTAAAGTGATGGGCGATATGTTGGATAGCATCTATTATAAGAGCGAGACAACGCTTCCTTATAAGGCCGACCTTGGTCAAGAGAATGGTTTTATCTATGGAGATACTGACAATAACATAGCGATTGAGAATGGCTTAAAGTTCCATATTGACTGGTTGAAAGGTCAGAAGACGGGTTTCTTCATCGATCAGCGTGAGAACCGCTCTCTCTTGGAGTATTATGCAAAGGGAAGAAGTGTACTGAATATGTTCTGTTACACGGGTGGTTTCTCTGTTTATGCTATGCGTGGTGGGGCTGAAGTGGTACATTCTGTGGATAGTTCGGCTAAGGCTATCGAACTGACTAATAAGAATATCGAACTCAACTTCCCTAATGATTCACGTCATGAGGCTATCTGTGAGGATGCTTTTAAGTATCTTGATGATAACGATGGTAAGTATGATCTTATCATTCTTGACCCACCTGCCTTTGCAAAGCATCGTAACGCATTGAAGAATGGTTTGCGTGGTTATACCCGATTGAACGTCAAAGGATTTGAAAAGATTAAGCCAGGCGGAATCTTGTTTACTTTCAGTTGTTCGCAGGTTGTCACTAAAGATAATTTCAGACAGGCTGTCTTCACCGCTGCTGCACAAGCTGGACGTAAGGTGCGCATCCTGCATCAGATTCATCAGCCTGCTGATCATCCAATTAATATTTATCATCCAGAAGGCGAATATTTGAAGGGATTAGTCCTTTATGTTGAATAAAATCAAACGATTCATAGTTTCTGAGCATCTGCTACGGGTAGATGCTCTTTATTTAGTAGCGCTGTCTGGTGGTGCAGATAGTGTTGCCCTGTTGCTATGTCTCAAGGAGTTGGGCTATTGTGTTGAGGCTGTTCATTGCAATTTCAATTTGCGTGGAGAGGAGAGTCTGAGGGATGAACAGTTTTGTGAGGACCTTTGTCAACGCGAGAATATCCCACTTCATAAAGTCCATTTCGATACACAGGCTTATGCTGATTTGCATAAGGTGAGCATTGAGATGGCTGCACGTGAGTTACGTTATCGTTATTTCTTTCAGTTGAAAGAGGCGTTGAGTGCTGATGGTATTTGCGTGGGTCATCATAAAGAAGACTCAGTAGAGACGATTCTCATTAATCTTGTTCGTGGAACAGGACTGAGTGGTTTGATGGGTATTCGTCCTCGTAATCAAGATGTTATTCGTCCATTGCTTTGTGTAACACGCCAAGAAATTGAAGATTATCTTCGTCAACGCGCTGTTTCTTTTGTTATTGATAGCACTAATCTAATAGATGATGTAGTGCGGAATAAGATTCGGTTGAATGTCCTTCCACAATTATCTGAGATTAACCCATCGGTTACGGATGCTATTCTTACTACTGCCAATCATCTCTCTGAGGTAGATGCTATTGTGCAGGAGTCACTTAAAACAGCTTTGGGAAAGGCTGTTAGCTTTATTAATTCTGCAACTCAAGTTAGTTCAAAAAGTTTAAGTAGCGAACCATTTCAGCTCGACTTATCTGTTGTTCGTGCGTTTCCTTCTCCTTCTTATCTCCTCTTTTATATACTAAAACCACTCGGTTTTTCATCATCTCAGATTGCAGAGATGGTTTCACATCTTGATGGACAGACGGGGCAGCTGTGGTATTCTCCATCGCATGAGGTAACACATGACCGTGGCGTTTTTATGGTTTTACCTCGTGAGGAAGCTGAACCACGTCAGCTTGTTATCCCCGAAACAGGGCGTTATGTCTATGATGAGCAACTGTCTCTTCGACTGACTGAACGAGCATTGACACCTTCTTCAAACGTTTCATTCTCAAAGGTTCCTACAGTTGTTGACCTTGATGCATCCTCTATCCGATTTCCTTTGACCTTAAGACGTGTTGCAGAAGGCGATCGATTTACTCCTCTTGGCATGCGTGGTACTCAACTAATGAGTGATTTTCTCACCAATCTCAAACGTAACCGCTTTGAGAAACGTAACCAGTTGGTCCTCCTTGATGCTACAGGTACTATCCTTTGGGTCCTCGGTCTTCGTATCAATGACCGTTTTAAGTTGACCCCACAGAGCACTTCTTGCCTGCGTATAGAGGTTCTGTAGCTTAGAATGTTTTTCTATTTATCACAATCTTCCATTATTTGTTTTGTCCTTTTGGTATTATTTCGTGGCATAAAATATGATTCATAAGACACTTTGAATTATACTGTTATAATTCTTTATGATGTAAACCTCTGTAATTCTTTATGTTCTTTCGTGGTCAAAAAGCTTCTTTATGCTTAGTAATTGTGGGGCTTATTACCGTCCACACCATTGGTGTTAACCATCCGCACCATTGGTGCTTACTATCTGCACAATGTGTGCGGGGGCTTTGTGTATTAGTAAGGAATGGGGCGGTAAGTTTATTATGACTCATTCTTAACATGGAGTGTAGGGGCATATTGATAAGGTATGTCATTAATGTGGCTATGACTTTTTAATAGTCCTCTATAACAAAGGTTTTAAAGCGTAATACATTATCGCTCTTATCATCTCATATCTCTGCTTTACTATAACAAAAGAGTTTTTTAAAAGAAAAATTCCTGTCACTCCTGTCAGTTGAAATGAGTTTATAACTTGTTGATTCTTAGTGTGATTATATGAAATGTTAAAAGTGACAGCAACATGAAATTAAAACTATTTTAGTAATATAGTTGTGTTTTTCTTGAGTGGAGAAAATAGTCCTTCTCCTAAAAAATAACACACAAGATGAGTTGTCAGGTACTCTAATAACTCAGATCAAAGTACACCTCCTATTTTAGTGAACTTTATCATTCCATATTTCGAAAAAGTCTAAAGTATCACCACAGATAGTTGATTAAAATTGACCTAACTATCTGTGGTAATTGAGTTTATTAGAGTATAGTAAACTTTATATAGTAAATAATTACAGACGTTCTGCCTCCTTTACTTTGTTCTTATTTGTTTCAAACTTTCTACTTCCGAAATTGTAATGTACACGGAAGATAACTTGGCGGCTTTCACTGTGTCCCCAAATGTCTAAATTCAATGCTCCCTTACGTCCATAGCTATCCCAACGCTCAGTGTGAAGTAGGTCGGTAATCATCAAAGATAGGGAGAGTCTGTCTCGGAGTAATCGTTTACTCAGTCCGATATCTATACTTCCACTTGGTTTGAAAACCTCATAACTTCTGCCTTGTCGTTTACTTGCGTATCTTGCTGACAGTTCCATACGAACTTTTGCAGGTAGTTGTATGTCGTTTGAAAGTGAAAGATTGCATGAGGGGCGCCGGTAGTCTTCTCTATAAGATTCATAATCAAGATGGTTGATAAAGTAGTAAGCACCGATGTTTGCACTTACATCCCACCACGAGGTGAGACGTTTGTTATAGATAAGGTCAAGTGCCAGCTGCTTCTGTTTACCAATATTCTTGGTTGTCATGACTATGCAGTCTTTCTTGTATGCATCGGGAAGTTGCGTAAAATAATTGTTTAGCTGATTGTAAGAGAGCATTACACTAAGATTATTCTTTGTGTAATCTAAAGATATCCTATGATTTATTTGTGGCTGAATAAATGGATTCCCTTTCCAATAGGTTAGTTCATCTAACAGATATTCAATGGGGTTAAGGTCTTCGTATCTTGCTTTGTCTTGCCGTTTACTGTAGGCAAGTGTGAGCTTTGCTTTGTTGTTAAGATCATAACTGATAGAAAGATTAGGAAAGAGTCTTGTGTGATTGTTCTTATTCTCCTCCATCAGTTTTCCGTCCAAATAGGATTCTAAAGTCCCGATAGTCTGCATATATTCAATCCGCATACCTACAGTTGCCTGTACATGTTTCCACTTCTGGGCATATTGTATATAGCCTTCAAGGTTTGACTCTTGGTAGGTAAACCTGTTAGACCTTGTGTTGTCAAGCACACCTTTTGCATAGAAGCCAAAGCGATTGTTACTTTCTACCTTGGCAACTTTAATACCTGTAAGGAGCTCTCCGTCATGGCTATTCTTCAGTTTATAGTCAATAGCAGATGATATGATGTTTATATTCTTCTTGGATTTAGCTGGATAGTTGTCTTCCCTTAGTAATGTTCCATTTGGAGAGTAAAACGTATTAGGCTGATTGTTATTACTTGCAACATCAACGTGAATCCAGTCTGCATTTGCAGTGATGGTCTGCTGTTCTGTAATATTGAGCTGATAGCTTATGCCTGTCGTATATTTTGTGTTCTCTTGCTTGGTATAATCATTCCTTGCTTTAAGTATTTCATGAAGCGTGTCTCTACCTTTGTATATCCAAGTAGTTGTTGCTGTCACTCCGGGACCTGTTAAGGCATCAACTGATGTGTTCAGCATAAGTTTGTGTTTCTTGTTAGGTTGGAATACAAAAGCCAGTCCCCCTGCGTAAGTGTTACGCTTGTCTGTATCATTGGTCTCTGAGAAGTTTCGGTCTCCTTCTTGTATTCTATCAGTACCATACTCCATGTCATAGTGTCCAATGTTATGACTATAGTTGATGCCCAGCTGCCATGTCTGTTTGTTATAAGTCATACTAAAATCAGAACTTTGGCGTATGTGATTCCAAAAAGACATACCATGAGAGGTCGAAATGTAAAGTCCTCGTTCGTTGTTGTCTTTTAGTTTTATGTCAATAATACCACTTGCCCCTTCTGAATCATAATTTGCATCAGGGTTGGTTGAAGTAGTTATGCTTGCAATGTTAGAAGATGGAATAGTACGCAGATAGGCTGTAAGCGTTTCACCTTGAAGTCGTATGCGTTTTCCGTTCACGTAAACGGCGGCATTGCCAAGGGCAGAAAGTGATAGATTTCCTTTATTATCAAGCCTTACACTTGGGGTGTGGCGCAGAACATCTAAAGAGTTGCCAAGGTTAGCAAGATAGGATTCTGCAACAGAAATGCTTATCTTCCCACTTTCCATTTTAATGAGTGAGCGTTGTTTGCGAGCTGTGACAAGAACGTCTTTCAGCTCTGTACCGTCAGGATATAAATAGATATTATAAATGGAATGGTTATTTGGAATGGAGAAAAGAATAGTAGTATCACGGCTTCCGATAGCTCCGCAGTATAGTTGATAACTACCATCAATAAGGGTGTAATTAAACTTTCCGTCCGTCTCAGTTAGTCCATTGGCAATTACTTTTCCTGTCTTCTGATCAGAAATGATAATTGTTGCTGCATCAATAGGTTCCTTTGTTTGTTGTTGGATACTAAAGGTTACGGTCTGTTGAGCCATAAGATTAGATGGGTTCAGTAACAATAGAGTTATAACTAAGATGATGTGTGTTGCGAAAGGTCTTGTTTGTAATCTTTGAATTGTCATGAGGTTTGTTATATTTATAGCTATTTTTATAGTATACTAAGCACTCAACACGCTTGGTGTTTACCATCAACACCACTCGTGCTGGGCATCAACACATCGGTAAAATATGAGAAGTTAGGTTATTATTATCATTATAATATTGTAATACATGAAAGATTAACTTATGTGAGAGATGTTTACTGGATAGCATATTATTTTATTTTTGTTTATAGGCAATAGGTTTAATGATTCTACAAAGATAATAAAATAATATTTTTCCTTAGGTGTTTTTTTGTATAAAGAATAAACGTTTTGTTTTTCAGCTAATGCTTTTTTTATTGATTTATAGAAAGACTTACTTACTTTTTGTTTTTGTGAATCTAAACAAATGTTTTTATTAGCTCTTTTACTTTCTTGTATATCTTTTGGAGTAATCAAAACTGTATGTTTAAAGATTATACTTGATAATTATTAAACTAAAAAAAGTAATATTTGGTTAATGAAAATCAATTATGAGTTATTTCTTAACTTTTTAGATGTTAATTGTTTAAGGAAATCCTATCTTTGCATTCGAAAAATAAATATATGGTGCTGTGAGTGGAGTCTTTCCATGACCAGTATGAATATAAACAGAGAGTAATGAAGAAGAAAACAATTTGGACAATAGCCATAATCATGGGACTTTCGTTCCTTGGTTTGCTTCTGCTCCAGCTCAACTATATTGAAGAGATGGCTGAGATGAAGAAGGAACAGTTTGACGAATCTGTCAACCGTGCCCTCTATCAAGCTTCTCGAAATATGGAGTTGAATGAGACTCTTCGTTATTTGGAGGATGATGTAAACAAGAAGGAACGCTCACAAGACGATGAGCAGAACACTGATAAAGATACATCTACTGCTGCACATCAGGCTCCGTCGACAGATAATCAGGGTGATGTCTACACCTCTTTTGAAGCAAAACTAAAGCAATCGAAGCCTTCTTTAGTTCCGAAAGGTTCTATTTTACGGAGTGATAGTAGTTCTTTGTCTGCTACAAAACGTAATATGCAAGAGATTGTTCGTAATCGTTATGTCTATCAGAAAGCTATGTTAGAGGAGGTTATCTATAATATTCTCTATTCTGCTTCAGACAAGCCTTTACGCAATAGAATAAACTTTAAGCTCTTAGACCAAGACTTAAAGGCGGAGATGATGAACAATGGAATCAATATTCCTTATCATTTCACGGTGACGACTCAAGACGGTCGAGAGGTTTATAAATGTCCTGATTATGTAAGTGATGGTGAGGAGAATACTTATTCTCAGGTGTTGTTCCGTAACGATCCTGTAAACAGAATGGGTGTTGTAAAGGTTCATTTCCCACAGATGAACAACTACATCTTCTCCAGTGTACGGTTTATGATTCCGTCAATCATCTTTACTTTCGTACTGTTGGTTACCTTTATCTTCACGATTGTAACCATCTTCCGACAGAAACGGTACAGTGAGATAAAGAATGACTTTATCAATAACATGACGCATGAGCTTAAGACGCCTATCGCAAGTATCTCTTTGGCAGCTCAGATGATGAACGATAAGACGTTGACAAAGAGTCCGAAGATGATAGAACACTTAGGAGGTGTTATCAATGATGAGTCAAAACGTTTGCGTTTCCTTGTGGAGAAGGTACTACAGATGAGTATGTACGACCGCAAGAAGGCTGTTCTAAAGAAGAAATACACCGACCTTAACGAGATGGTTGAGACGATTGCTCACTCCTTTAGTTTACGTGTTGAGCATACTGGCGGTAAGGTGTATACAGAGATAGAAGCGGTTGATTCGCTAATGTATGTTGATGAAATGCATTTCCAGAATGTCATTTTTAACCTCTTGGATAATGCTGTTAAATATGCGAAACCCGACCAACCATTAGATGTCTATTTGAAGACTTGGAATACGAATGAGAATCTCTATCTCTCTGTTCGTGATACTGGTCAAGGAATAAAGAAGGAGAACTTAAAGAAAATCTTTGATAAGTTCTATCGTGTTCACACTGGAAATCTCCACGATGTCAAAGGCTTTGGATTAGGCTTGGCATATGTAAAGAAAATGGTTGACTTACATGAAGGTGAGATTAAGGTGCTGAGCGAATATGGTAAAGGAACAAAATTCGTCATTAAACTCCCCGTTATTCGCGATGAGGAAGATGAAGAATAAAAGATAATTAAGAGTATAAACAATTTAATACGTATAAGTTATGGATGATAAATTGAAAATTCTGTTGTGTGAAGACGATGAGAATCTCGGAACACTGTTGAGTGAATATCTGCAGGCAAAAGGCTTTCAGGCTGACCTCTGCCCTGATGGTGAGGTTGGTTACAGAGCCTTCTTGAAGAGCAAGTATGATATCTGTGTGCTTGATGTTATGATGCCAAAGAAGGATGGTTTTACCCTTGCACAGGAGATTCGTCAGGCAAATGCAGAAGTTCCTATCATCTTCCTTACTGCAAAGCAGTTGAAAGAGGATATCTTGGAAGGTTTCAAGATTGGTGCTGATGATTATATCACTAAGCCATTCTCTATGGAGGAACTCGTATTCCGTATTGAGGCTATCCTCCGTCGTGTAAGAGGAAAGAAGACCAAGGAGTCAACAATGTACACCATTGGTCGCTTTACTTTCGATACACAGAAGCAGTTGCTTACACTGGATAACAATCCAGAGAAGGCTACTAAGCTTACGACAAAGGAGAATGAGTTGCTCGCTTTGCTTTGCGCACACTCTAACGAGATTCTTCAGCGTGACTATGCTTTGAAGACCATTTGGATTGATGATAACTACTTCAATGCTCGCTCAATGGACGTTTACATCACTAAGTTGCGTAAGCATTTGAAACCAGACCCACAGATTGAGATTATCAATATCCACGGTAAGGGTTATAAACTCATCGTTCCAGACGAGCAGTAAAAACTTTATTCTGTAAGTTTCCCTTTACAGAACCACTAAATATTAACGCTATTCTTTCCTCTTTTAAGGGGATTGAATAGCGTTTTTCTTGCTCAACAAGGACGTGGAAGGGTAAGGGTTTAGCATGATATAAAGAGGAAATCCCCATTTGTACTTCACAAATTATAGTAAACTTCATTGTGTGTTAGTACTCAGCACCAATGGTGTTAAGCCTTCGCACTATATGTGTTAAGCCTCCGCACATGATGTGCGCAGTATTCGGACAGCATATAAAAAGCATCAATACTGGGGTTGGAAACGTGCTGAAAGAGGATTGCTTATACTTAATTCAGAGAGAAAGGTTCTCATGTTTGATAGGAGAAGAAAAAGTTTTCTCATGCACGCACAAATATATATGCTTTTTTCTTACCATTGTTATGGTAATTTTTATTACTTTTGTACCGACTAATTTTTGATATCAGAAGGAATCATATTATGATACACAAATTTGATTTCCTGGTTATCGGCAGCGGTATAGCAGGAATGAGTTATGCACTGAGTGTGGCAAATAGTGGTAAGGGAAAGGTTGCCCTTGTTTGCAAAACTTCTTTGGACGAAGCCAATACAGCTAAAGCACAAGGAGGAATAGCAGCTGTAACGAACATTGCCATAGACAATTTTGAGAAGCACATCAACGATACTATGGTCGCTGGTGATTATATTTCTGACCCTTTAGCTGTAAGACAAGTTGTGTGTAATGCGCCAGAAGCTATCAAGGCGCTTGTTAACTGGGGTGTAAATTTTGATAAGCATAAAGACGGTACATACGACCTACATCGTGAAGGAGGGCACAGCGACTTCCGTATTCTTCATCATGCTGATGATACAGGCTTTGAGATACAGCGTGGATTGATGAATGCGGTGAGAGCTAACCCAAATATTACTATTTTCGAAAATCACTATGCTGTCGAGATTATTACACAACATCACCTGGGGATAAAGGTAACGCGTAGAACCCCAGATATAGAATGTTATGGTGCGTATATTCTCAATCCTGAAACCCAAAAGGTTGATACCTTTTTAAGTAAGGTAACACTTATGGCTACAGGTGGTGTGGGAGCCGTCTATGCAATGACATCTAATCCTGTGATAGCTACTGGCGATGGTATCGCAATGGTTTATCGTGCTAAGGGAACGGTAAAGGATATGGAGTTCGTGCAGTTCCATCCGACAGTTCTTTATAATCCTTCTGAGACACATCCAGCGTTTCTGATTACTGAGGCTATGCGTGGCTATGGTGGGGTGTTGCGACTTCCGAATGGTCAAGAGTTCATGCAGAAGTATGATAAACGTCTTTCTCTTGCTCCACGTGATATTGTTGCTCGAGCTATTGATCATGAAATGAAGATTCATGGACTAAATCATGTTTGTCTTGATGTAACACATAAAGATGCTGAAGAAACGAAGCATCATTTTCCACATATTTATGAGAAATGTTTGAGCATTGGGATTGATATAACAAAAGAATATATCCCTGTTTGTCCAAGTGCTCACTATATCTGTGGGGGTATAAAGGTCGATTTGAATGCAGAAAGCTCTATTCATAGACTCTATGCCGTTGGTGAATGTTCATGTACGGGATTGCATGGAGGAAACCGACTTGCCAGCAACTCGCTGATAGAAGCAGTCGTCTATGCTAAGTCTGCTGCAGAACATACACTACGGATGATAGACAACTATGACTTTAACACAAATATTCCTGAGTGGAACGATGAAGGCACAATGACCAATGAAGAGCATGTTTTAATCACACAGAGTATTAAGGAAGTTGGCGAAATCATGAGCAACTATGTTGGTATTGTGCGAAGTGATTTACGTTTGAAGCGTGCTTGGGCAAGACTCGACTTATTGTATGAGGAAACAGAAAGCCTCTTTAAGCGTGTGACGGCAACGAAGGATATATGCGAACTTCGTAATATGATAAATGTCGGTTATCTGATAACAAGACAAGCCATAGAGCGTAAGGAAAGCCGAGGATTGCACTACACGGTAGATTATCCGAAGCATGCATATGACGAGAAGTAGTAAAAGAGTATAGATAGATGATGAGAGAAGCACAACAACCATTGTACTCTCAGTTTATAATATAAAATAACATGATAGATAAAAAATGGCTGGAACAGGGCTTTATAGATGAACCTATTCCTGAAGGGACTGATGTAAAGGCTGAAATACGCAGGATGTGTAAAGAGAAGAATGCGCTTATCATGGCACATTATTATACAGAAGGCGTAATTCAAGAGTTGGCAGATTTCGTAGGAGATAGTTTGGCTTTGGCACAAAGGCTGCTACTACAGATGCCGATATAATTGTTATGTGCGGCGTACATTTCATGGGTGAGACAAATAAAATCTTATGCCCCGAGAAGACTATACTCGTCCCTGACCTTAACGCCTCTTGTTCGTTGGCAGAGAGTTGTCCAGCCGATGAGTTTGAGAAGTTTGTAAAAGCACACCCTAATCATACCGTGGTAAGCTATGTCAATACAACTGCAGCAACCAAAGCTGTGACAGATGTTGTGGTGACGAGCAGTAATGCAAAGCAGATTGTTGAGTCTTTACCAAAGGATACTCCTATCATTTTTGGTCCAGATAGGAACTTAGGACATTATATCAGCGAGCAAACAGGACGTGAGATGTTGCTTTGGGATGGTGCATGTGAAGTTCATGATAGGTTCTCTGTAGAGAAGATTCTGCAGTTAAAACGTGAACATCCTGCCGCAAAAGTACTGGCACATCCAGAGTGTCCACCTACTGTACTCTGCTTAGCTGATAAGGTTGGAAGTACATCTGCCTTATTGAAGTATAGTGTTGAGAATGATGCTCAGGAGTTTATAGTGGTGACGGAGAGTGGTATTCTTGTTGAAATGCAGCGATTGGCTCCACAAAAGACCTTTATTCCTGCTCCTCCTAATGATAGCGATAGCCCTTGTAATGAGTGTGAGTATATGAAATATATTACTTTGAGGAAGCTGTATAATTGCTTGAAGTATGAGTGGCCTGCTATTGAGGTTGAGCCAGAAATGGCAAAGAAGGCTGTCAAATCAATTCATAGAATGTTGGATATTTCAAACAGATTAGGTTTATAATTTAAAGATATTATTATGTTGTCAGTAGAAGAACTAAACGATAAACTTATCGAACTTGCTTTCAGTGAGGATATTGGTGATGGTGACCATACAACGCTTTGCTGCATCCCTGCTGATGCTAAGGGTGAAAGTAGATTACTGATTAAGGAAGAAGGAGTCTTGGCAGGAGTGGATGTTGCTAAAAGGGTGTTCCATCTTTTTGACCCTGAACTACAGGTAGAAGTCTATGTAGAAGACGGTGCTCATGTGAAGCCTGGCGATATTGTCATGAGTGTGAAGGGCAGAACGCAGAGCCTTTTGCAGACAGAACGTCTTATGCTTAATATCTTACAGCGTATGAGTGGTATTGCAACGATGACCCATAAGTATCAACAAGCACTCATTGATGCTGGTACAAAGACACGCGTTTTAGACACACGTAAGACGACTCCAGGTATGAGAATGTTGGAAAAAGAGGCTGTGAAGATTGGTGGTGGTATGAATCATCGCATTGGTCTCTTTGATATGATTCTTCTGAAAGATAATCATGTTGATTTCTGTGGTGGTGTACATAATGCGATCTCTATGGCAAAGCAGTATTGTAAGGACCATGGCAAGGATGATCTTAAGATAGAATGTGAGGTAAGAAACTTTACCGAGTTGGAAGAAGCATTGAATGAAGGCTGCGACCGTATCATGTTTGATAATTTCACACCAGAGGATACTCGAAAAGCAGTTGAGATGGTTGCTGGACGCTGTGAGACGGAATCAAGTGGTGGAATCACCTTTGACACGATGATTCCTTATGCGCAAGCTGGTGTTGATTTTATTTCTTTTGGTGCACTAACACATAGTGTTAAAGGACTTGATATGAGCTTCAAGGCTGTGGTTTCAAAAGACTAATTCTTAGTTAAATACCAATACCTCTGATTTCTTTTCATGAAGAAAAAGATTTTTCTTCATGAAAAGAAATCTTTTTGTTCACGTAAATAATTATTTCTTTTCGTGAAAATAATTCGATAGATAAGGATTATTACCGTTTTACCGTTGGTAGTTTGAGTTTTTACACAGAGTTCTTTTTTTAAGTGTAAAGAGGGTGTGATGAATAGAAAAAGAACCATAGATGTAAATCTTATTTTTTTAAAGAGTTTAATCCTTGTTTTGTATATTCTTGGTTCTGATTTATTTGCTTTTTGTTGATTTTTATTTATCTTTGCATCAATAAGAACTAAACATTTTATTGTGAAAGAGTAGTCTACAATACCTATTTCCCGCTTAGTAGCGTGTGTATTAATTGGCTACAAACTTGATTGATAAAACGTATAACTTAATAACTATGACCAAAAAGTTTATTGTATTATTTATAATGCTATTGTTGCCTGTAATGATATGGGCGCAGAATTCTGTTACATTTGATTTTTCAGAGTCTTCTAAAAAAGATTCTGTACCAGCAGTGATGGAGAAGGATGGTATAACTTTGAAGCTTAGTGCTAAGCCAGGAAAGGACTCTTCACCTAAGTATACTGAATTAAATAAGCTTCATTTTTTGAAGCTTGATAGTGATGGCATACTGACGTTAGAAGGAGAAGCTACAATAACATCAATTGTTATCATAATCTCGGACGAAAGACGTAGATTAAAAGTTTATAATGATAACAGCAAGGTGTCTTGTGTTAAAGCTTCTAATCGAAGTTCTTTCTACAAACAGGAATGGACGGGAGAAGCTGATAGAGTGTCCTTTGAGGCTTTGGGATCACAAGGTGTTTATATAAACTCAATAAAAGTAACGTTTAATAAGGACATCTCTCTTGCAGTTTCTTCTGCTGAGAGAGCAACACTTTATTATAGTGACAGGTCGTTTATTATTCCTGAGGGGGTTGTTGCACGTACCTATAAGATTGAAGGCAATGTCCTCTCTCGAAGTCGGGAATATAAAAAAGGAGATGTTCTTCCCAAGGGTACAGCTGTTGTTTTAGAAGCAAAGGAAGGTAAGTATATCTTTGAAGAAACAAGTAAGACAGGTGAAACAGACCCTCATAATGCGTTGTGTGGCTCGGATAGTACGACTATAACGTCAGGCGGAGAGGTGTACTATGTGTTTGGAAAAGGCAGTAACGGAGTAGGCTTTTATTGGAAAGAAGCAAATGGAAAAGCCTTTACGACCGAAGCACATAAAGCCTATCTCGTTTATACGCCATCAAAGACTACAAACGCAAAGAGTTTCCTTGGCTTTGATGTAGCATTAGAAATACAAGGTCCTATGGTGAGAGAAAAGACAACTTTCGATGGTCCTATTTATAACCTTGCAGGGCAAAGAGTAGATAAAGATTATAAGGGGATTATAATCGTGAATGGTAAGAAGTATCTTAATAGATAAGCCTTCTTGTACTTGTACACAAAACCATGATAAATAATTGATTTTTAATAAGTAAACATGAAAACATATATCAAGCCTTTAATAAGTGAATATCACGTTTTAACCTCTTGTCATTTGCTGGGTGGCTCACCTGGGGAAGGAACAGATACATTGACGAATGAAGAAGGACTGATTAATAATCAGACAGGGCCTGGTATTCAGCAATTGTCAAAAGAAGACTCTTTCTCCGCTTTTAATCTTTCTGACACGCAGATGGATTGGGATGAATAACTATAACTTAAACAATTACCGATATGAAAAAACAAGTAACATGGATTGGACTTTTGTTGTGCTTACTATTGTTTGCAGCCTGTGAAAAGCCAGTTTTAGACAATGGTGAAGATGGTAAAAAACCGAATAATGTTAAGCAAAAGTTGACAAGAGTCGTGCGTATTCACCCCAAAGAATTACGTATAGAAACAATAGAAGAAGCTATAGGGGCGAAATATCAACCTTTGAGTAGGGCTGTTAGCGAAGATCGGAAACGGAAGTTTTATGCTGTTAATGTCTACGAGAAGAAACCTAATGATGAAAACTACTCAATGTATGCTTATGGTTTGTTTACCAGCCTTTCAAAGATTGCACTAAAGATGAATGTGAACAATCTTTATAAAGTAGAGTGTTTGATTGTAGAGGAAGGTGATGATGAACTTTTTGCAAATGAAGATGAGTTTTCAGCTCCTTTCTTGCATGGGGCAAATAAGGCTACAAAAGTTACTAATAGCTTTGTATTCTCAAAAGAAGAAAACTTGAATAGTCTAACAAAAGGCGAAACGACTGTAGCTAAGGGGCGTACTGTTCAATATCCACGCCTTGTAAAACTCTATGGTACTGTTAATGATTTCAGTCCAAAAACATCAAAGGAACTGACCGTTGATATGAAAAGGTCGGTGTTTGGGTTGCACTTCAAGGTGTCGCCACCAGAAGAAGGTAGTCTGGTAATTAACTATATCGGGTGGCGTATCTCTTTAACAAAGGGTAGTGATACATATGATCATAGTTGCGTCTACTCCTTTTCTAACATTCCAAAAGCGTGTGAAGATGGATATCAATTGACGATGGAGGTGAAGGTAACATGGACGAAAGACGATGGGACTGTCGAACAAGAAAGTAAGCAGTTAGTGTTAAAACGTAATGTCATGACCGTCGTTGAAATAAGGGTAGAAGGACAAAAGCCACAGGGTTTTACGTTGAATGAAGAGCCGAATGACATGAAAACAGAGAAAGTTGAATGGAATCTGTTATTATAGCTTTTAGTTGTACTTATAAAAAAAAGCTCTTTAGAAATATAGAATGGTAAGCTAATGCTATTATAGAATAAGGCACACAAAGCAACGCTAAGTTTGCAATAAGAAACTTAACGATGCTCTGTGTGTTATTTCTCAAATGCTAAACCCAAAAGAAAAACCTTATCTCTCCCAACCTCAAAAGATGCTATTTTGTTCGTATTTTTCACATATTGATTTTGTAAAGACCACCAAACGGCTTGCAAATAACGCCCAATTGGCTTGTAAAAGATGCCCTTTTGAAGTCCAAGTAACGCCCTTTTGAAGTCCAATTAAGCACCTTTTAAAACCTTACTTTGTAACATTTTGATAAATAACAACTTACAAATGTATTAAAAGAACTCACATTTTATCCAATTCTCTGCCTTTTCCTTGAATGTTTTGTAAATATATTTCTTGCCGAGAATATTCGCATTTACTAATTGAATGTACGTAAATCTGACACAGAGGCATGGTGTAAACGGAAGTTTTATTTATGGATACGTAGTTCATAGAGTCATCGGCTGTGTGGGGAGCAAAGGGGCATATTAACTTCATATTTCGAGAGAAACACAAAAAAAGAGCATACATTGTGTATGCCCTTCTCATTTGGATTTATAGTATCATTATATGTTCGCAATACTCATAATGTTTGCAAACACACCTGCTGCGGTAACAGATGCACCAGCACCATAGCCTTGAATCTGCATAGGGTATTCTTTATAACGATCGGTTGTCAGTAGAACTATGTTATTAGAACCTTCAAGATTATAGAAAGGATGGTTAGAATCCACCTCCTTTAATGCAACATTAGTCTTACCATGTTCCATAGTGGCAACGAAACGCCAACGCTTACCCTCCTCTGCTAATAGCTGACGCCGTTGTTCAAAGTTAATATCAAGTTCTGGAAGACGCCTCCAGAAGTCTTCTACTGAACCTTGGAAATAATCTTCAGGAACAAATAGATGCTTCTCAACATCCTCTTGTTCCACCTTGTATCCAGCCTCACGTGTAAGGATAACTAACTTACGAACGACATCCTTTCCACTAAGGTCGATGCGTGGATCTGGCTCACTATAACCTTGTTCTTTAGCGCGTTTTACAGTCTCAGAAAAAGGAACGTCTGCTCCAATCTCGTTAAAGATGAAGTTCAGTGTACCAGACAATACAGCTTCAATCTTAAGTATTTTGTCACCCGAATTGCGCAAGTCATTGATTGTACCAATGATAGGTAGACCTGCACCCACGTTTGTTTCAAAGCGGAATTTGACACCACGTTGAATGGCTGTCTGCTTTAAATGGTAATAATCATCGTATGTTCCAGATGCTGCAATCTTGTTGGCAGCAATCACAGAGATATTGTTTTCCAATAAAGACTGATAGAGTGCAGCCACTTCCTTAGAAGCAGTACAATCCACAAATACCGAGTTAAAGATATTCATCTTTAGGATAACATCACGCAAATGTTCTGGATTAGAAGGCTCACTCTCCTTTAGTTCTTTACGGTAATTATCAAGATTTAAGCCGTCGTGATTGAAAATAGCATTCTTAGATGAGGCAATTCCCACCACTTTCAGCTTTAAGTTAGAATTTTGCTTCAACTCTTCATACTGGCTCTTGATCTGTTCAATGAGCTTGCCACCTACTGTACCAATGCCGCAAATAAAGAGATTCAGTACTTTATATTCCGATAAGAAAAGTGAATCATGGAGTACATTCAGTGCTTTCCTTAGGTCAGAGCCTTTCACAACAAATGAGATATTCATCTCAGATGCACCCTGCGCAATAGCAATAACACTAATACCAGAACGACCAAGAACCTCAAAGAGTTTACCACTGATACCTGGTGTTCGCCTCATGTTCTCACCAACGACCGCCACTGTTGCAAGTCCACTTTCAGCATGCATAGGGAACATACGCCCATCTTCTATCTCAAGTCGGAACTCTTCATTAAGTACCTTCACTGCATTGTCGGCATCTTCATCCTTCACACCGATAGAGGTATTGTTCTCTGAGGCTGCCTGTGATACAAGGAAGACACTAATACCATTGTTGGCAAGAGAACTAAAGATACGACGGTTGACACCAACAACACCCACCATAGAAAGACCTGTCACGGTAATAACCGTAGTACCTTTGATAGATGATAAACCCTTAATAGGTTTGATTGTTCTCTATGTGTGCTTTAATAATCGTACCCTGTCCATCAGGATTGAATGTGTTTTTTACCTTGATTGGGATGTTTTTTACACAGACAGGGTATATTGTTGGAGGATAGACAACCTTTGCACCAAAGTTACAAAGCTCCATGGCCTCCGTATAGGAAAGTTCATTAATGGTATATGCACTCTTGATGACGCGAGGGTCAGCTGTCATAAAGCCGTCAACATCCGTCCATATCTCCAAGACTTCAGCGTTGAGGGATGCGGCAAGGATGGATGCCGTGTAATCACTTCCACCACGCCCAAGATTGGTAATATCGCCAGAGTCACGGTCTTGTGCTATAAAACCAGGAACAAGAGAGATGCGAGGAAGGTCAGAGAAAGTATTTACTACAAGTTTGTTGGTTAGTTCTGAATCGAGACTTCTTTTGCCTAATTTCTCTTCAGTCTTGATAAACTCACGTGCATCAAACCACTTAGCTCCACGAATAAGCGTAGCGACTATTCTTGAACTTAGACGTTCACCATAGCTTACAATAGTATCTTCTGTCTTATGACTGAGGTCGTGAATTAAGAATACACCGTAATAAATAGAATGAAGTTGCTCAAAAAGACTATCCACTTTGTTGAATAGCATCTCACGGTCATGTGGATCGGTAATAATCGCATCAATCATCTTATGATGTCGTGCAACGATAGAATCGAACTCTGTTTTCCAACTTTCATCACCCTTCAAGGCAAGTTGAGAAGTAGCTATGAGCTGATCCGTTATACCACCTAAGGCACTAACAACCACAATAATTGGTTGATGTTTAGCCTCCTTTTCTACAATCTTTTGTAGACTTAAAATACTCGATACAGAACCTACGGATGTTCCACCAAACTTTAATACTTTCATTCCTGATGTTTATTTTGTTATTATTTGGCATCCCCTTTACAATGGGGGAGGTGCAAAACTTAGCCACAAAAATAATAAGAAATATTGCAATAGCCAACGATTTTCTCGATATATTTGAGTAAATTTGTGGCAAAAAGAAGAAGTTATACTATATATGACAGAGGAATATCAGTTACGCGTTTTGCCCCAAGTTGCCTATAATGAAAACAACATGAAGGCATATCTTGCAAAAGAAAAGGGGCTGGATGAGCGTACCATTTATCGTGTTCGAGTATTGAAGCGTTCTATTGATGCACGCCATCGTGACATATATGTTAATCTGAAAATTCGTGTTTATATTAACGAATTTCCACAAGACGACCCTTATGTGAAGACTGAATACCAAGACGTAAGTAGTCGCCCTTCGGTCGTTGTGGTAGGTGCCGGTCCTGCTGGTTTGTTCTCTTCTCTGAAGCTAATAGAGTTGGGATTGCGCCCAATCGTTCTTGAACGAGGAAAGAATGTACGCGATCGTAAACTCGACATGGCTTTAATCTCAAAGACACAAGAGGTTGATCCTGAGTCAAATTACTGCTTTGGCGAAGGTGGTGCTGGAGCTTATTCGGATGGAAAACTTTATACACGAAGTAAGAAGCGTGGTCCTGTTGATAAGATTCTAAATGTCTTTTGTCAGCATGGTGCATCACCATCTATCCTCGCAGATGCTCATCCACATATTGGTACAGATAAGCTTCCTCGTGTGATTGAGAATATGCGTAACACAATACTTGAGTGTGGCGGTGAGGTTCATTTCCAAACAAAGATGACCTCTTTGATACTCGATGGTGATAAAGTTGTTGGTGTTGAGGCTGTTGATAACAGTGGAACTGTGAGTGTGAAGCGTGAGTTTCATGGTCCAGTCATTCTTGCTACGGGTCATTCTGCACGTGATGTCTATCGTTATCTTGCAGAGGCAGGAATTGAGATGGAAGCAAAAGGAATCGCTGTTGGAGTACGATTGGAGCATCCTTCTCACTTAATCGACCAAATACAGTATCACAATAAAAATGGAAAGGGTAAATATCTTCCAACAGCAGAGTACTCTTTTGTGACACAAGCGCAGGGACGTGGTGTCTATTCTTTCTGTATGTGTCCCGGTGGTTTTGTGATTCCTTCAGCAACTGGTCCAGAACAAACTGTAACCAATGGTATGAGTCCTGCCAATCGAGGAACGCAATGGTCTAACTCGGGTATGGTTGTTCAATTAAATCCAGAGGATGTTGATGGCGATGATGTTTTGCGTATTTGCGTTATCAGGAACAGTTAGAGCGAGACACATGGCAGCAGGGAAACCGCAAACAGACAGCTCCTGCACAGCGTATGGCAGATTTTGTAAATAATCGTCTGTCGTATGATCTTCCTAAATCGAGCTATGCACCAGGACTTATTTCCAGTCCACTTCATTTCTGGATGCCATCTTTTGTCACAAAACGACTCCAAGAAGCCTTCAAAACCTTTGGTAGACAAGCACATGGTTTTCTTACGAATGAAGCGGTTATGATAGCTTCCGAGACTCGTACCAGTTCGCCTGTACGTATTCTTCGTGACAAAGAACGCCTCATGCATGTCCGCCTTGAGGGTCTTTTCCCTTGTGCAGAAGGTGCTGGTTATGCAGGTGGAATTGTCAGTGCGGGCATTGATGGAGAGCGTTGTGCTAAAATGGTTTCGGCTTATCTCCAGCAATTATAAAGGGGGCGTCTGTTAAATGCGTAGATTGTTAATAGAATGAGATAAATCCACATACATGGTGTGATTACCCCAAATTAGATGATTTTACAAAGGGGATAATCTACATGATAAATGTAATTAGGTGCGATGTCTATCTATCTTTTACAAGCAACTTAATCTCTTATTAGTTGAGGTTTGTAAACTATTTTCGCGTAGTTCAAAACCAATATATGCTCTTTTGGCTTCTAAAAGATGCCTAATTGACTTGCAATAGGTGCCCTTTTGAGGTCTAACTAACGCCCTTTTGAGTTCCTATTAAGCACCTTTTATTTTGCCACTTTATAACTGATTGATTTTCTGTTGATTGCAAACCTGCTTCGTATATGTGTTTTTGCCGTTAGTTATAGATGTTTTCTTTGAAATTATGTAATGATTTTTCAAACCGTCGTCTACAGATTCTCGAAGTCTAAAAAGAAATGATTTTCAATGCCAGAGGATGATAACAGGATAGATTGTTGACAGTCTTAGCCAAGTTTTTGTTTAATAAGTAACTGTGGTTCTTCCGTTAAAGCAATAGGAAAAGCGTTCACACATTTAACGAAAGAACCATACTTTTAGATGAAGATAAGGATGTTTAATATCCTTAGTCTAAATCCCCTGGTGCAAAGGTTGTTGTATTCCAATCACCAGTTTCGATACCTTTCTTTAACCAGTACATACGCTGTTCGGAAGTTCCATGGGTGAAAGTCTCAGGAAGTGCATAGCCACGAGCTTTCTTCTGGAGATAGTTATCTCCGATTTTCTCAGCACAATCAATTGCCTCTTCGATATCACCATCAGTAAGACTTTGATATTTTTCATTGTCATAATGTGCCCAACAACCAGCATAATAATCGGCAAGAAGTTCTAATTTTACGCTCAGTTTGTTCGCTTCTTCCTTACTAACACGTGCCATCTTTGCATGACATTTGCCAAGGATTCCGCGGAGATATTCCACATGATGACCCACTTCATGCGCAATCACGTAGGCATACGCAAAGTCAAGGTCGCCCTTTGCTTGTATTCCTAAGTCCTTACGCATACTGCTAAAGAAACTTAAGTCGAGGTAAAGACGTTGGTCGGCAGAGCAGTAGAATGGACCCATAGCAGCAGAGCCATTGCCACAAGCAGTTTGTACAGCACCTGTGAAAAGAACAAGCGTAGGGTATTGATATCTCATGCCGTGCAACTGAAACTGTTCCGTCCATACATCTTCTGTACCTGCAAGAATCTGTTTGAGAAGTCAGCAAGTTTTTCTTCTTCCTCTGTAAATTGATGTTGTTCTCCACCAGTTTGTACCTCAGTTTGTCCTTGCATCTGCTGTTGAACGATGTTGTTGACTACATCTCCCATGTTTCCACCGCTTAAAAAGGTGATAAGTGCAATGACAATGATACCTCCGATACCACCAATACCAGCTTTTGCACCAGTACCCATGCCGCGACGATCTTCTACATTATTACTTTCTCTGCGTCCTGTAAGTCTCATTTTATTTCCTTTGTTTTTAAGCTTAATTGTTTCTATGTTGGCAAAGGTAAGGCATTATCTTGAAATCTGCAAGTATTACAACCCTGTTCCTATAACTTAAATGTATGCGTTACATACTATAATGCTGGTGTTTTCATGGATTAAAGCTATGTGATAACGACTTTAGAAGATAGCTTTATGAACATAAAAAATAGTCTACTTTTTCTTTGTTACGATTATTGAAAGAGTGACTTTCTCTATATGCAACGGCTTTTTTCTTTTATCCTTTTGCTATATCTGAGTTTTTTCGTAAATTTGCATGTATTTTCAGAACAAACAATATAACTATATAATGAAGATTTCATACAAATGGCTAAAGGAATACGTTGATTTCAATCTTAGTCCAGAAGAGATTGCAGTTGCGCTCACTTCCATAGGTTTGGAGGTAGGCTCACTTGACGAGGTTGAAACGATACGTGGTGGATTAAAGGGTTTATATGTTGGTAAGGTGCTTACTTGTGAGGCACATCCAAACTCTGATCACCTTCACGTAACAACCGTTGACCTTGGCAAGGGAGAACCACAGCAGATTGTATGTGGCGCACCGAATGTTGCAGCAGGACAGAAGGTAATCGTTGCTGACTTAGGTTGTGTACTCTATGATGGAGACAATGAGTTTACTATCAAGAGGAGTAAGCTGCGTGGTGTAGAAAGTCTTGGTATGATTTGTGCCGAGGATGAGATTGGTGTTGGTACTGCTCATGATGGTATCATTGTGTTGCCAGAGGATGCACCAGTAGGTCAGCCAGCATCAGAGTATTACCAATTAGACAGTGATTGGCTGATTGACATAGACATCACTGCTAACCGTGCAGATGCGTTAAGTCATTATGGTGTAGCTCGCGACCTCTATGCATGGTTGACACAGAATGGTTATGAGACTTCGCTGCATCGCCCATCTTGTGATGCGTTTAAGGTTGACAATCATGACCTTCCTATTGATGTGACCATCGAGAACACTGATGCTTGCCGTCGTTATGCTTGTTTGAGCATTACTGATTGTGAGGTAAAGGAAAGTCCACAATGGTTGAAAGACAAACTGAATATTATCGGTTTGCGTCCAATCAATAATATCGTTGATATCACTAACTATATCATGATGGCTTACGGTCAGCCTATGCACTGTTTTGATGCAGATATGGTTAAGGGTCATCATATCATCGTTAAGGATAAAAACGAGGGAAAGAAGTTCGTTACTTTGGATGGTGAAGAGCATATACTTGGTGAGCACGACCTCGCAATTTGCAATGAGGAAGACCCTATGTGTATTGCTGGTGTCTTCGGTGGAAAGGGTAGTGGAACTTACGAAACGACAAAAAATGTAGTATTGGAGAGTGCTTACTTCCATCCAACATGGATTCGTAAGAGTGCTCGTCGTCATGGTCTTTCAACTGATGCCAGCTTCCGTTTTGAGCGTGGTATTGATCCAAATGGTGTCATCTATGCGCTGAAGCAGGCTGCAATCCTTTGTAAGGAACTTGCAGGTGGAAAGATAAGTATGGAGATTCGTGACGAGTATCCAACTAAGATGGAGGGCTTCCCAGTTCGTCTGAACTATGAGTATTGCGACCGTCTTATTGGCAAGAAACTCGGTAATGAGACGATTAAGCGTATTGCTGAAAGCCTTGAAATGAAGGTTGAGAAGGAAGATGCAGAGGGACTCAATCTCCTCGTTCCTCCTTATCGTGTTGATGTACAGCGTCCTTGTGATGTTGTTGAAGACATCCTTCGTATCTATGGATATAATAATGTAGAGATTCCTACAGAGTTGAAGTCTTCATTGACAATTGCAGAAGAGGCTAACAAGAACTATCACCGTGAGAACATCATCGGTGAGCAGTTAGTAGGTGCTGGCTTCTCAGAGATTATGAACAATTCGCTCACAAAGAGTTCTTACTATGAGGAGACAGGCCTTAATGCTTATCCTTGGGAGGAGACTGTAAAGGTGATGAATCCGCTTTCAGCAGACTTGGGTGTGATGCGTCAGACCCTTCTCTTTGGTGGTTTGGAGAGTATTGTACGTAATGTAAACCGCAAGGCACAGAATCTCCGCTTCTTTGAAGTAGGTAATGTCTACAAGTTTAATAAGGAAAAGTGGTCAGAGGAAAGTCCTGTTAAGGCTTATAGTCAGGATTATCACATGGCATTGTGGGTAACAGGTAAGCGTGTACAAGGTTCATGGGCACATCCTGATGAGGAAAGTACATTCTATGAACTAAAGGCATACGTAGAGAATATTCTTCGTCGTATCGGCATTGCACAGGGCTTACTCGTTAGCGAAAAGTCTGATAACAACGTCTTTGATAAGGCGATAGTACTGAAGACACGTGTCGGTAAGGTACTCGTAGAGATGGGTATTCTTAGCCACAAGCTTTTGAAGAGTTTCAATATTGATCAGAAGGTTTATTATGCAGAGTTGGATTGGGCTGGATTGATGAAGGCCATCCGCAAGAATAAACTTCAGTTCCAGGAGATATCTAAGTATCCTGCTGTAAGCCGTGACCTTGCCTTGTTGGTTGATAACAATGTTGAGTTTGCACAGATTGAGGAGATTGCTCGTCAGGCAGACAAGAAACTCTTGAAGCGTGTCGAACTCTTCGATGTTTATCAGGGTAAGAATCTTCCTGAGGGTAAGAAGAGCTATGCAGTAAACTTCATTCTTCAGGACGAAAGCAAGACACTCAACGACAAGGCAATTGATGCCATCATGCAGAAATTAATTAAGAATTTAACAAATAAACTCGGAGCAGAACTCCGTTAACAAACAAATCCAATGGGTAGAGCATTTGAATATCGCAAAGCAAGTAAGCTCAAGAGATGGGGTCACATGGCCCGTACGTTCACAAAGTTAGGTAAAGAAATCGCTATTGCTGTTAAGGCAGGTGGTCCTGAGCCTGAGAACAACCCACGCCTTCGTGCGATTATAGCAACATGTAAGCGTGAGAACATGCCGAAGGACAATATCCAGCGCGCTATTAAGAACGCAATGGGTAAAGACACCAGCGACTACAAAGAGGTAACATACGAGGGTTATGGTCCTCACGGAATTGCTGTATTCGTTGAGACATTGACCGATAACACCACACGTACCGTAGGTGATGTTCGTTCAATCTTCAACAAGTTCAATGGTAATCTTGGTACACAGGGTTCTCTCAGCTTCCTTTTTGACCATAAGGCAGTCTTCACCTTTAAGAAGAAGGACGGCTTGGATATGGAAGAGTTGATTCTCGACTTGATTGACTATGGCGTTGAGGACGAATTCGATGAGGATGAGGAAGAGTACGAAATCACAATCTATGGTGAGCCAACAAGCTTCGGTGAGATTCAGAAACACTTGGAGGACAATGGCTTTGAGATTACTTCTGCTGAGTTCACTCGTATTCCTAATGACTTGAAGGACGTAACTGCTGAGGAGCGTGAGACTATCGATAAGATGGTTGAGCGTTTGGAGGACTTCGACGACGTGCAGAATGTTTATACTAACATGAAGCCAGCTGAGGACTAATCATTGCCTCTAATACACCTATATATGATAAGGTGTAATTGGTTTTAAGAGTATAGAAAGAGATTATATCAAAAATGTAGTCAGAGTTTTTATAGGGAAATAAAAGTTTTATTTCCCAATAAAGTGCTACTGGCAGATACACAAATCATGTGTTTCTACATTTTTGATATAGTCTCTTTTTGTTTCTTGTTTGTTGGCGTTTCTACTCCTATTGTTATCCTATAGAAAGATAATTAAAGTCAGTTTTGTTGTAATTTTTCATAATCTTGTTTTTTAAACATGCTCTTTTGGCTTCTAAAAGACGCCTAATTGACTTGCAAAAGGTGCTCTTTTGAAGTCTAACTAACGCCCTTTTGAAGTCTAACTAAGCATCTTTTACAAAGTGACTTTGTAACCTATTGATATCGTGTAAGTTGTAAATGTACGAGAATAGCGCTAATATATGACTTTTATAGGTGATTTGCAGGCTATTATGTAAATATATTTCAATTGTTTAGTACGCTTTTTAAATAAGAAAATAAGTACAGAAAGATGAAAAACAATAATCAACTTTGAATTCTTTTATACGAAGATTAAAAAGGAATATTTCTCCTCTTTTTGTTTACTTGGCATATTTTTCTTGCACAAAGTTTTTGTGAATGTGCAGGATTTTATTTAACTTTGCACGCAAATCATATTTTTGTGCAATGGATTCTATTAAAAGTTTCAACGCGTGTATAGAAAAGAGTATCAAGGATAACTGGGATAAAGATGCTCTGACTGACTACCTTGGTGCTACACTTCAATACCATGATGTAGCCCGTAAAATAGAGAAATTACATATTCTTTTTGAGAATAGCGGTTTGAAGAAGGGTGATAAGGTTGCTCTTTGTGGTAGAAATTCCTCGTCATGGGCAGTTGCTTTCTTCGCAACGCTTTCTTATGGAGCTGTAGCAGTACCTGTTCAGCATGAGTTTAAGCCAGAACAGATTTACAATATTGTTAATCACTCGGAAGCAAAACTTCTCTTTGTTGGTGATGTTGTGGCAACAACTATCGATGGAGAGCAGATGCTCAGTTGGAAGGTATAATATATCTACCAGACTTCTCATTGATTCTTTCTCGTTCAGAGTCACTGACAAATGCTCGTGAAAACTTGAATGCGCTCTTTGGAAAGAAGTATCCAAAGTTCTTCCGTGCGGAGGATGTAAGCTATTTCAAGGATGAGGCTGACGACCTTGCATTGATTAATTATACAAGTGGAACGACTGGTTTTTCAAAGGGTGTGATGCTTAGTTATCGTTCTGTGCGCAGTAATCTCGCATGGGCTATAGCCGATATTAAGCCACATATCAAGCCAGACAGTAAAGTTCTTTGCATGTTGCCAATGGCACATATGTATGGTATGATTTGTGAGTTTATCTGCCAGTTTTGTTTTGGTAGTCATCTTTATTTCCTCACACGTCTTCCGAGTCCTTCATTGATTGCCCAAGCTTGTAGAGATATTCGTCCTGCTATTATTATTGCAGTACCAATGGTTGTTGAGAAGATTATTCGTAAGAATGTCTTTCCAAAGGTACAAAGTACCGCAACTCGTATGCTGCTGAAGATGCCTGTTGTTAGCAAGAAGGTGAAGGAAAGAATCAGTGCGATTGTTATGGAAGCCTTTGGTGGCAATGCGTATGAACTTGTTACCGGCGGAGCTGCTCTTAACAAGGAGATTGAAGACTTCTTGGTAAGTATTAATTTCCCTGTGACCAGTGGTTATGGAGCAACGGAATGTGGTCCGATGGTAACTTATAGTGATTACAAAGACTTTGTTCCAGGCTCTTGTGGTACACCTGTCTTGAATATGGAGGTGAAGATTGTCAGTCCTGATCCTGTAAATGTTCCTGGTGAGGTTATTACCAGAGGAGAGAACGTGATGCTTGGTTATTACAAGAATGAGGAGGCTACTAAAGAAGTTCTTGATAAGGATGGTTGGTATCATACGGGCGACCTTGGAACGATGAGTGCTGATGGTCATCTCTTTCTTCGCGGACGTATAAAGAATATGCTTTAGGCTCTAACGGTCAAAATGTTTATCCTGAGGAGATTGAAGACAAGTTAAACTCTATGTCTATGGTGAGTGAATGTATTGTTGTTCAGCGTGGTGACAAGATTGTTGGCTTGGTCTATCCTGATTTTGATGAGGCAAAAGAGATGGGCTTCTCACAATCAGATTTGCAAGAGATTATGGAGCAGAACCGTCTGGAACTGAACAATATGTTGCCATCTTTCTGCCATCTCTCGGCTATAGAGTTGCGTGATGAAGAGTTTGCGAAGACTCCGAAGAAGAGTATAAAGCGTTATCTCTACCAAGAAAAATAAGCATAAGGAACGTTTGAAAAGGTATGTGCTAAAGCTTATTTTGCTTTTTACAAACCAAATAATCTCCGTATATACTTTTTCCTAAGATAAAATAAAGCCGCCTCCCAATGGACTATCCATTAAGAGGCGGCTTTTATCTGTTTAAAAGTTTGCGTTACTTTACAAACTTCTTGTTGTTTTGAATGTAGATACCATGAGGTAGGATAGAGGCGTCAGTGCCTACATATCTGCCGTCAAGGGTGTAAATACGGTTGTCAGATGTACTCCTTTCAATGATTGAAGGTGCCTGAATACCGTTGGTTTCATTGTTCTTAAACTTGAAACTAACATATCGTGCAGCATCATTCTCTACGATGTCAAATATTGACTTATTCAGAATAGTACCATCATACATCTTAAAGTTGTTAATCTTGTTATTTCCATTGTAAGGATAAGGGTCGCCATTGAGCTGTTTTGTGAATGCGGTAAATCTCTCTCTCATATTTAAACCTTTTGCATTGGCAGCTGCTAATATTTACCATCAGCAGGGATAGGAATGACACGTGGTTTACCTTTTACATTATTAGGATAATCAAAGACATTTACTTTGTCTGACTTGTATGAAACTCGATAGGCAAGTAAGCCCTTACCATAAGTACCATCTCCCCAGCCTTGATTCCAAGCACCTTTCTGCATACTCTGCAATACGATATACTCATTTGAGTTTTTGGGATTGACAATCTTGTATGCTTTCCCACCATTGTCGATAGTCTTTAGGTTGTTAATCGTGCTATTATTTTTGAGTTCATCAATATTCATCCAGCCCATTACTTCACGTTCCCAAGCTAGATAAGATGGAGGAATCATTCCATTATTGACTGAAGGTCCACCATCCATGAGGTCCCAGAATTCCATACCCTGGTCGTCCTGATTTTCTGCAGGAGTTTTGTATGCATAAATATCTGGGAGTCCAAGTGTATGAGAGAACTCATGGCAGAATAAGCCAATACCATTTATATTCTTATTCTTAGAGGTCTTCTCACTTCCATTAAGTTCATTGCTCACACCGTAGCGACAAATGCTTTTACCATCATACGTATTGGAGATATTAACAGTACCAGATTTTGGCCATATATCAGTTGATTTATTTCCACCATAATTGGCAGAATGTCCTGCATAAATAATATAAACCAAATCAACCATTCCGTCATTGTTTGCATCATAATCCGCAAAGTTGACTATATTATCAATGGCACTACAAGCATCTTCCATGAGTGCTTTTATATTATCATCACCTTCTCCGTAATAGGTTTGTTCCTTAGGTAACTTTACAGGTCCGACAACGTTAAACTCAGGTGTAAACTTTCCATAGCTACAATCTTTGAAATAGCCACGAACACCCTTGTAGTTCTGATTCTGACCATAACGAGAATCTGTGAAATGACCTTCATTCATCAGATAGTTTGTGAACACCTTCTTTGTATCTTGGATAGTAAAAGTTGTGTCTTGGAACTCTGCAAGGATGACAAGGGCCTTTGGGCTACCAGTGTGAGGGAAATAAGGTACACCATTCCAACCTGTATCTACGATTGGTCCTCGTGTAAGAGGAGAGTTGTCGTATACGTTTCAGATTCTTCAGCAACCTTATTAACGTAAGCAAAGAACTTTTCCTTATCTTGCTTAGCAATCAAGTTATGCTCTGCTTGTGAGCGAGTTAATGCTTCGTGTGCAAGTTGTTTTGTAGTAATAAGGTTGCCACTTTTCTCTACTTTACCGATATAGTAGTTGTTATCCGCACCTTGTACAAGCAGTACACCATCAAGGGTTGTGTACCAGTTGATATGTTCGTCACCACGCAAGATGACAGTGATAACAGAACCATCAGCCTGTCTTACTTGTACAGGGATTGATTCTGCCTTTGCTGCCCAAGTGGTAAGGTAACAAAGCGTCAGGCATACTATGAGCGATAGTTGTTTTAATGTTTTCATTATATTCGCTGTTTAGTTTCTTTTACTTAATTTGTTATAGAAATATTGTCCCTTCTTCTGTGTACGTTTACCAAACTCAATTGCATGGTGTGGACAGTGATGATAACACGAGAAGCAGGTGAGGCATTTGCCATTGTGTAGCCATTCTGGTTCATAGCCTAAGCCGCCTTTGATGTCACTAACAGGACAAACATTAGCACAAATACCACACTTCACGCATCGACGACTGTCTACATGAAAGGGTTTATCAGTGATGAGGAAGCGTTCAAAGAAGCCTCCTACAGGACCAGAGAAGAAAGAAGGAATAGGACCTCTTATTAATTGGTTCCAACCCCAAATCTGATTGCTATCCTTATGAGGACGCTGTTTAAGAATGTTAGAGAATTCTTTTAACTGCTTTGAAGCAAGTTCCTTCTTTTCTAATTCTTTCTCTTTCGTATCTACATCCATACCAGGCAAGCCAACATATGACTCTGGCATAATTAAAGAACATACCGCCTTAAGTGAAAGTGCGTCATTCACTGTTACGCTCTTTAATTGCTGCTGAAAGCGTTCCATAGCTTTACCGATAGAATCTCCAGCTGTAACCAAGCAGAAACAATAATGTTTAACGTGGGAAGTGTCTTCTCCCAGAGTCTTTATTGTTAATTTAGTTATAAATTCTTTTACAATATTCGGAACTCTCCAACCATGTATAGGAAAGATGAAACCTACGTGTTCATCCTTTTCTAATGTAAAGAACAGTCGCTATTGATTACTTCTGGGATTGAAACAAGTGTATCACCAGTTTCTAAAGCCAATGTCTTTGCACCCCATTTGCTATTACCTGTACCAGAAAAGTAGAATATCATGTGGCAAAGGTACTGATATTTTGTAAATCTTGCAAGATAAGTAAGCGCAATGTTGTTGTTTTTCAGTTCTTTTTCTTACATTTGCAAGAAGTACATGAAAACATTAATGCTGTGAATAAGAAAATGGACTTACTGATGTATCCCTCAGTAAAGTTACTCTTACCTTTGGTGTTGGGTATTGCTGTTGGTGATGCTTTAGAAGAAGATATATCCTCTATGTTTTGGTGGTTGATGACGATCAGTATGATTGTCATTACCTTTGTGGTGTGGAGGAAGAAGTATCTTCAGAGTCTGTTCTTGCTCTTTACGGTCTTTCTTGTTGGTGGAACTTTTGTTTCAGTGAGTCGGCAAGCTGCAAAGATACAACTTCCCAATAAGCAGATAACCTTTAAGGCAGTTCTTCTTAGTAATCCAGTCGTTCATGGTAAAGTCATACAAACAGACTTAATGGTTATGACTGCAGGCGAACCGATGAAGGTTAAGGCTTCAATACTTCGTGATACGATAACAAATCGTTATCAAACACTACACCTTGGAGACGGAATAGAAGCTACAGCTTACCTTGAAGAACCAATGAACTTTTCGGATGCTACCTTTGATTATGCCCGCTGGTTGAAGTTACATGGGTATTCTGCAGAAACCTTTATCTTTATAATCAATGGCAGAAAACCAAAGTGAGTCTTCGTCAGATGAGTTTTCTTCAACGTACATATTTGTCTGCTGCACTCTATAGAGAGAAGTTAATGAGAGTATTAGAAAGTAATCTTGATAGCACTCATTTAGCTGTTGTGTCTGCAATGACGCTTGGAGATAAACATTTGATTAGTAGAGATATAAAAGAAGATTACTCTATAACTGGTGCAAGTCATGTGTTAGCTTTGTCAGGTTTACATCTAACTATCTTGTATAGTTTGCTTTTGTTTATTCTGAGTTGGTGTGAACGTATCCTACCAAGAATGTTTAAAAGGGGAATAAGTGAACTTCTTATTCTTTTTATCCTTTGGAGTTATGTTATTTTGGTAGGGATGTCTTCGTCTGTTGTTCGTTCTGCTGTTATGCTGACTATCTACTCTTTTGTAACCCTCTTGAATAGAGAACGGTTGTCAGTTAATACTTTGGCACTAACCGCTATTATAATGCTCGTTAGCAATCCTAATAGTCTTTTCGATATAGGTTTTCAGCTATCTTTTATCTCTGTATGGTCAATTCTATTGTTCTATCCACTCATCTATGAGTTAATTCCTTTAGAGCAGAAGAAGAGTTTATTCGTTATTAGGTGGTTGTGGGGAATGATTGCTGTGTCGTTGGCTGCACAATTGGGAACAGCACCTTTGATAGCTTTCTATTTCGGAAGGGTCTCTACAATCTTTGCTGTTAGTAGTCTTATAGCTGTACCATGCACAATGCTAATCGTATCCGCGTCATTCTGTTTGTTACTTCTTAGTCCATTCCCTTCTTTGTCATCGTTTATTGGGAAGTGTATTTGTGTTATTACAGAAGGATTGAATAGTTCACTTCATTGGCTTGCAAGCCTACCTTGTGCAAGTATAGAGAATGTCCATGTAACCATTTTCCAGCTTTTTATATATTATTTCATGCTGATGGCTATTTGGATTTTATGGAGTTTTTTTGCAGGGAAGATAGAGTTTAAGTAATTATTTGTACCTTTGCAGATAGTTATGCAACGATATTTTATTACCCTTTCATACGATGGAACAGCCTATCATGGCTGGCAGATTCAACCCAATGGGATTTCTGTACAAGAAGTATTGGAACACGCTTTGTCTACAATACTAAGAGAATCGATTGCTATTACAGGTGCAGGACGTACCGATGCTGGTGTACATGGCAGAATGATGGTTGCACACTTTGACACGGAATTGTCGTTTGACTGTGCACAATTAGTTTATAAAGTAAATCGTTTATTACCACGTGATGTCTCTGTAAGTAGGATTGAACCTGTCGATGAAGACCTCCACGCACGTTTCTCTGCGACCTCACGTACTTATCATTATTATGTTCATACGGGGAAACAACCTTTTTCAAGACAGTATTCGTGTGAACTTCGTTATGCCTTAGACTTTGGTAAGATGAATGAGGCTGCAGCCTATTTAATAGGCGAGAAGGACTTTAAATGTTTCTGTAAAGCGGGTGCGGATGTAAAGACTACTATCTGTAATCTGACAGAGGCACGATGGATACCAACCAATGATGAGTTTGCTTTGACTACAGATGATACTGTTACGAATTGGTGTTTTGTAATAACTGCTAACCGATTCTTACGCAATATGGTGCGTGCAGTTGTTGGAACTTTAGTCGAAGTGGGACGAGGACGTCTTTCATTAGATGAATTTAAGAAGATTGTAGACGGAGGAACAAGAAGCGATGCTGGTGAGAGTATGCCTGGCAACGCCCTCTTCCTTTGGGAAGTAAAGTATTAGGATATAGCTCATGTGGATTCTTTTAGCTTTTGTTTCAGCAACATTGTTGGGACTTTATGATACATCGAAGAAGTTTTCTCTTCGTGGAAATGACGTCATACCTGTACTCTTCCTCAATACACTCTTTTGTTCGGCAATCTTTCTGCCATTGATATTATTGTCACAATATACCCATGTACTCGATTCCAGTATCTTTCATGTCGGAGCTGGTGGATGGGAGATGCACCGATGGATCATACTAAAGAGCGTTATTGTACTCCTTTCTTGGGTATTCGGTTATTTTGCGATTGCTCAATTGCCCTTGACGATAGTTGGTCCAATTAACGCTACACGCCCAGTGATGACGCTTGTCGGTGCTATGCTTGTCTTTGGCGAACGATTAAATGCTTGGCAATGGGTTGGTGTCAGTCTGGCTATTATTTCCCTGTTTCTATTGGCAAGGAGCGGTAAAAGAGAGGGTATAGACTTCAAGCATAATAAGTGGATCTTCTTCTTGGTATTGGCAGCTATGATGGGAACATGCAGTGGACTGCTTGATAAATACCTGATGGCAAGCCCTGAGAATGGTGGGGTGGGGCTCGACCGTATGATGGCGCAGAGCTGGTATAATATCTATCAATGTATCATGATGGGTGTAGTTCTCCTTGTCTATATCTTCAATCAGAGAAAGAAAGCAGAGCGTACAGCCCATTTCTCATGGAAGTGGTCTATCCTGCTCATATCTATATTCCTATCAATGGCAGACTTTGCCTACTTTTATGCACTCTCATTACCAGGTGCGATGATTTCCATTGTGTCAATGGTACGTCGTGGTTCCGTCCTCGTATCGTTCTTATGTGGTGCATTACTGTTTAGAGAAAAGAACTTAAAAGCAAAGGCAATCGACTTATGTTTTGTTCTCCTTGGAATGATATTCCTATGGATTGGCTCACGTTAAGATGATGACTTACTCTTTAAGATAAAGGATAAAAGTCTTTGGTTATTGATAAATATTTGCTATATTTGCAACGATATTGGTAGACGCCCTTCAGCGTTTAATATGAATAGGACTGCACATTAACTCCCCAAGGAGTTTATACCGTGAGTCTCTTAAAAGACGATAATTACTATGCAGAATGTTTTTCATGGATTAGGTATAGCATTGATAACTCCATTTAAGGAAGATTTCAGTATTGATTATGAAGCACTTGAAAACTTGGTTAACTACCATTTAGATAACGGTGCTGACTTCTTCTGCATTCTTGCTACTACTGGTGAGTCTCCTTGTCTTTCACGTGAAGAAAAGGATCAACTGACTGCTGTCATTAAACGAATCGTTAATGGTCGTGTGCCAATCCTAAAGTATTGTGGTGGAAACAATACTGCTGCTGTTGTAGAAGAAATCAAAACGACTGATTGGAGTGGTATTGATGGTATTCTTAGTATCTGTCCTTATTATAATAAACCAAGTCAGGAGGGACTTTATCAGCATTTTAAGGCTATTGCAAAGGCAAGCCCACTACCGATAGTTTTGTACAATGTGCCTGGTCGCGTTGGTGTCAACATGACTGCAGAGACAACAGTTCGCATCGCTTCAGAGTTTACCAATGTCGTTGCTATCAAAGAGGCATCAGGTAACTTGGAGCAAGTAGATGAGATTATAAAGAACAAACCAAAGCACTTTGAAGTTATCAGTGGTGACGATGCATTGACCTTCCCAATGATAGCAAGTGGTGCTGTAGGTGTTATCTCAGTTATTGGTAATGCCCTGCCTAAGGAGTTCTCGCGTATGATTCGTTTGGAATTTAAGGGCGAGTATGAGCCTGCACGCAAGATACATCATCAGTTTACTGAGCTTTACAAACTTCTCTTTGTGGATGGTAATCCTGCAGGTTGTAAGGCTCTCTTGAATGATATGGGTATGATAGAGAATGTATTGCGTCTCCCTTTGGTTCCAACACGTATTGAGACAAAGCAGAAGATGAATGAGATTCTCAAAGGAATGAGAATCTAAAAATAATAATTATCAGAATCGTAGTATAACAAAAGGGCAGGTGACTGCCCTTTTATATTGGCTATAAAAGTAAAGAGCACGATAGAAACTCTACCATGCTCTCTCTTATTTCTTGTGTGAAATGTCTGTTTTATGCTTGATTTTTGGTTCATGCCTCACGGCAATCCCCAATCATCTTGCATCATTGTTACCCTTAATCAATCCTTTTTATTACCTTAACTAAAAACCTATTTGTGTTATTTGAACAATCTCTTTTGTTCTACCTTAAACTAAATAACTAAAAACCTAAATCTATTACTACTAACCTAAACAATCTATTATTTGTCTTTTGACGATGCAAAGGTAAGCATTGTTTGCGCACACACCAAATAATTCACGCATAAATTTCCTTCAGTTTGTTGTTTCTTGATTTGTATCAATTACAAATAATGAAAACAGTTGTAAAGAGAAAGGAATGATAACAAGTAATTACCCCATTACTTCTTTGACTATATAAGGTTATTGTATGCTATGATAGAAAGGATAATTTAGTAGATTTTCACTTCGGAAATAACCATAGAACCAACTGCAGCATTAAGTTTCTTGACTAAGTCTGATTGCATCATGCAGAGGTTGGCACGTAAAGCTGGGTTTATAATCTTTACGAATAGAGTTTGATTTTTGATAAACTTCTCTTGTGTGTATCGAGCAACAGTCTCACCAGCCACAGTGTCCCATGCAGCAATAATACGTTTCTGTAGTAGGGGAGACTCAAGTCCTTCTTGGCGTAAGAACTGATTGAGCAAGTCGTCTAATGGTTGTACTTTCCGTCTAAACATACTCTTATCCTTCTCTTTCGTTTATTTCTCCACCTTCTACAGAGAATAGCTTATAATTGAAGCCACTACCTTGTAGAATCTTATCTAAGTGGTCACGATTAGTATCTGTAATAAAAATCTGTCCGAAATCATCACCAGAAACCAAGCGCACAATCTGTTCCACACGACTACTATCGAGCTTATCAAAGATGTCATCGAGCAATAATAATGGTGTGTTATTACCTGCTGTGCGTCTAAGGAAATCAAACTGTGCAAGCTTCAGCGCTAATACGTATGTCTTATTTTGTCCCTGACTTCCTTCTCGTTTCATAGGATAGCCACCAAGTTTCATCACTAAGTCATCCTTATGCGTGCCATGAAGTGAATAGCCCATAATACGGTCTTTTGCTCGATCACGCTGAATAACGTCTAACAAATCGCCACGTTGACAATGCGAGACATATTCGAGTGAAACCTGTTCTCGCTCACTACAGATTGCCTGATAGATACGTTGGAAAACAGGGGTAAGTTCCTCTACGAAGGCAGCTCGCTTCTTATATACTGCTTCACCATGCTCTGCCATCTGCATCTCAAGTAGTTCCAGAAGAGTAGCATCTGGTTCTTCCTCTTGCTTCAGCAAGCTATTACGCTGTTGTAAAGCCTTATTATATCGGCTGAGTGATTCTATATAAGGTGTGTCGTATTGTGAGATAACCACATCCATCAGCTTTCTTCGCTCTTCGCTTCCTCCTTCAATAAGGGTTGCATCAGCTGGAGAAACAAAAATCAATGGCACCAGTCCGATATGCTGTGACAGTCGTTTATATTCTTTCTTATTGCGTTTAAAATGCTTCTTTGAGCCACGCTTCATACCACAGTACACCTGTTCATGCTCACCAGCATCCGTACAGTAATCACCTTCCAGTACAAAGTAGTCTGCATCATGGCGCATCACTTCTGAGTCCTTTGGATTAAAAGCACTCTTACAGAACGAAAGATAATAGACTGCATCAAGCAGATTAGTCTTCCCCTCACCATTATGTCCAATAAAACAGTTAAGCTTAGCCGACAAGTTTAATGTTGCCGCCTGAATATTCTTATAGTTTATAATGGATAGTTTCTCTAATTGCATTGTCTTATTTTATTGCTTGAATGTTAAGGAGATGAATATGAATGAATACTCCTTATGACTAAAAGAACTGTAAAGAAACAGCTCCTCCTCTGTTAAGAGAATAAAAAGTAGAGTTAATCCGATTAACCTTTAAACGCTATATTATTCCTTTCCATTCTCTGCAAAGTTAACTCATTTCCGTTCAATAAAAGAAAAAAGTCGTTGATAAATTTCAATATATGCGACTTTTTGATTAATTTTGTCCCGCTATAATGCGCACCTTACAGTTTAGAATAAAATAAAAACATCATAACGTAAAAATGGTAAACAACAAAGAACAGGGTACATACGAAGATACCCTTAACAAATCAGAGGCTACGTTCTTGAAGTACAAGAAGCCTTTCATTATCGCTATCGTTGCTATCGTAGTGGTTGTAGCTGGCTTTATCCTTTACAAAAACTACATTTCTGCTCCACGTGAGGCAGAGGCAAGTACTGAGTTGGCTAAGAGTCAGACACTCTTCAACAGTCAGCAGTATGACCAGGCTCTCGCTGGTTTCCAGAAGGTTCAGAGTGACTATAGCAGCACTGATGCTGGCAACCTTGCAAACCTTTATGTTGCACTTTGCTATGCACATCAGGCTAAGCCAAACTGGGCAAAGGCGTTGGAAAACGCAGAGAAGTTTAGCACAAGCGACGACGAGATGATTAGTCCAGCTTCTCAGATGGCACTTGGTGATATCTATGCTAACAACAACCAGAATGATAAGGCTGTTGAGTGCTTCAAGAAAGCTGCAAAGATGGCTAACTCTGAGGCTGCTGATAACACGAATCTCACTATTGCTCCATTAGCATTGCGCAAGGCTGGTGTCCTCCTCGAGAGCGAAGGTAAGAAGGCTGATGCACTTGAGATTTACAAGGATATCAAGAATACTTACGTCAACTCTCCTATCTATCAGGATATTGACAAGTATATTGAGCGTGCTTCTAACTAAGCAAACATGGCAACAGAACTTCATCATTTATCCGACTACGATGCGCAGAGTGTACCAGATGCAAGTAACATGTGCTTTGGTATCGTTGTAGCTGAGTGGAATCCGGAGATTACTGGTGCCTTGCTTGATGGTGCTGTAAAGACACTCGAGAAGCATGGTGCTATTCCAGAGAATATTCATATTAAGACTGTTCCTGGTAGCTTTGAACTCATTTATGGTGCACAGATGATGACTAAGAATGACGGTTTCGATGCTGTTATTATTCTTGGAAGTGTTATCCGCGGTGAAACACCTCATTTTGACTATATCTGTGAGGGTGTGACATACGGAATAGCTCATCTCAACGCATCACAAAATATTCCTGTTATCTATGGTCTTCTGACAACCAACGATCTCCAGCAGGCTAAGGATCGCAGTGGTGGCAGACTTGGAAACAAGGGTGATGAGTGTGCGATTGATGCTATCAAGATGGCTAAGTTCTAAAGCAATAGTTTAAAAAGAAAATATTAAAGGCAGTAGCAATGGTTTTATCCCATTAGCTACTGCCTTTTTTGTTTGTATCTGTTCGGATGGTTTTATTCTTTAAATAGCCCTTAATTTGCGTTTATTGCATGCTGAATTATCTTTACATTATCCCCTTGTGTTTTACTCAAAGAAACAGTGAGATAACGCCACTTTGAGCGTCTTTGTAACTCTTTAGTTATAAAGGAGTTGTAAGTGTCTATTCGAAAAGGTGCTTAATTGGACTTCAATAGGGCGTTAGTTAGACCTCAAAAGGGCGTCTTTTGAAAGCCAATTAAGCCTTAATTCAAGTCCAATTAAGCACCACTTAGAATATTGGGTACTGAATTTATTACAAAAACGAGATGTTGTGTGTTGTGAGAGTTCGTCTCAAAGTATTCATTTTCGTTTTATCCAAACAATGCTCTGAGTGCTTCTTCAACCTTTCTTACGGGGTGAAGTTGTATATTGTACTTACCTGTAAGTCCTGAAAGGTTATACTTTGGAATAATGATATGGCTAAAACCTAATTTCTCAGCTTCTGCAATGCGCTGCTCAATACGGCTGATAGGACGTACTTCGCCACTCAATCCGACCTCACCACACATACACCAGCCTTGTTCTATTGGTGTGTCAACATTCGATGAAAGTACGGCAGCAATGACACTGAGGTCCATCGCCATGTCTGTCACACGTAAACCACCTGCAATGTTCAGGAAGACATCCTTCTGCATCAGCTTAAAACCGACACGTTTCTCTAATACAGCGAGGAGCATGTTAAGGCGTCTTTGGTCGAAACCTGTGGCTGAACGCTGTGGAGTTCCATAGGCAGCTGATGATACAAGTGCTTGTGTCTCAACAAGGAAAGGACGTGCACCTTCGATAGTACTTGAGATAGCAACACCCGATAATCCCTCATGGTCTTCCGTAAGAAGAAGTTCGGAAGGGTTGCTAACCTCACGAAGTCCCTGCTGTTCCATCTCATAAATACCGAGTTCTGAAGTAGAACCAAAGCGGTTTTTTATGCTTCGGAGGATTCGATACATATAATGTTGATCGCCTTCAAACTGAATCACGGTGTCAACAATATGCTCTAATATCTTTGGTCCAGCAATGCTTCCCTCTTTATTGATATGTCCAATGAGAATCACAGGAACGCCACTTGTCTTGGCAAAGCGTAGAAGAGCTGATGCACATTCGCGTACTTGAGTAATGCTTCCGGGACTACTGTCAACGTCTTCTGTTGAGATAGTCTGGATTGAGTCTATCACAACAAGCTCTGGCTGTACGTCACGAATATGCTCAAAAATATGTTCTAAGGATGTTTCCGACAAGATAATGATGTTTTCTGCAATATCTTTGGAAATACGTTCGGCACGCATCTTTATCTGATGAGGACTTTCCTCACCGCTGACATAGAGTACACGTTGCGTCATGTGGAGTATTGTCTGCAGTGTCAGCGTACTCTTACCAATACCGGGTTCGCCACCAAGTAGTACGATACTACCCGGTACCAAGCCGCCACTAACACACGGTTAAGTTCACCATCGTGCATGTCTATGCGTGGGTCATCGTGAGATGAAATGTCACGGAGACGCTGTGGCTTATTTGCTAAAGCCGAAACAGAGCCGCCAGAAGCCGCATTGCGCAATGTTGTTGCGGCATTGCGTGCAGCTTGCGAACCCGTATCAGCAGCGATACGGAACTCCTTGAATGTGTTCCACTGCCCACAGTTGGGGCATTTACCAATCCATTTTGGACTTTCTTGTCCACAATTACTGCAGACGAAAGCTATCTTGTCCTTTGCCATAAGTAAGACAAAAGTAATAAGATTTTTCTTAGTTACAAAATTTATTCTTAATTTTGCAACTATATGAAACGTATTAATTACCTGCTCATACTGGCTGTGCTTACCTTTGTCAGCTGCGGTAAGAGCGACAAGGAGCTGCAAGCTGAACGTCAGGCACAGAAGTTGGCTGAGCGTGAAGCTTATCAGAAAGCTTATAAAATAGCTGTGATGCCTACGATGGATTGCCTTCCGGCGTATCTATTGAAGGATAGCTTGTTATACGATACAGCGAAGGTTGACATTAGACTTTGTAGGTTTAATGCACAGATGGATTGCGATACGGCTATGATTGGGGGGAAGTGTACAAGCTGCTTTTATCGACCTCGTCCGTACAGAAAGACTGAAACATAGAAACAAGGTGCTGATGCATTATCTGACAGATACGAATCTTAATTGGCAACTGATTGCTGACAAGGATTCGAAGTTGAAGCAACTCTCTGACCTAAGTGATAAGATTGTTGCTATGACTCGTTTCTCTGGAACTGACCTTCTGACTGATATGGCGGTGAAGAAGGCTAAGCCTAAGTATCAAGTCTTTCGTGTACAGGTTAATGATGTACTGGTGAGACTGGCTATGTTGCAGAACCATGAGATTGATGCTTACTGGTTTGCTGAACCACAGATAACAAAGGCTTTATCAGCAGATAATAATTCCCTTTTTAATTCGGAAGATGCTGGTGTACACCTTGGTGTGGTGGCTATAATGGATAAAGTGCGTCGTCAAGATGAAGAAGCAGCCTTTGCAGAGGCTTATGATAAGGCTGTAGAGCAAATCAATAAGAATGGTGTGAAGTATTATTCTGCCTTGATTCAGAAGTATATGAAGGTTGATGAATCTGTTGTACGTGCATTACCTGATATCAAATATACGAAGATTGGACCACCACGTAAGGCAGACTTGCTCATGGCACGCAACTTTCTTAGCAGTGGTAAGGTTAGTAAGTAAGAACTGAATAGTAATCATATAAAGGAGTAGGGAAGTGAATGTAGAGGAGATTCTTAGCAAGGCTATAAACTGTTTAATGGACAGAAGGTTGAGTAATGCCATTGAGGTATTAGAGCAACTTTATGTTCAGCGTCCATCACTTATGGGACACAGTGAGTTTGAAGCTATCAAAACTGATTATCAGTTGATGGTAGACTATATGGGAAGGGGCTTCTCAGATAGTCATCGTGAATCACTCTACAGCACATTGTTGCAGCGACTTTACCGTGTTGCTGCCGACCTTGAGATTAGCTGGCGATGCAAGAATGTTAGTGCATACGTTAACTCTTTTAGGGTAATTGACCACCTGAATACCAGCATGACTTCGTTCGTACAGTGTTAGAATCTTTTGTTTCAGACATCGCTATGCTCTCACTTCAACCAGAAGAAACAAGAGAACAGAAGAGTACTGAGTTATATGATCGTCACCAATCGTTTATGAATCGTCTTTTTAGTGCCTTATGGACATCGTGTCAATGGACTGATGATGATTGTAAATTCTATACTGAGCTGCTCCTTTCTCCTACTGTTATGTCAACTGATCAGCAGGTAATTGTAAGTGCAATTAGCCTTGGTGCAATGAATCAGTTTGATATTAATAAGTTTAAAACACTTGTCAATGTATATCAGCAGGCTACAGACGAGCATGTAAGACAGCGTGCATTGGTGGGCCTGGGTGTTAGCAGTCTTCGAAGGAATGGACATCTTCCCAGAGCAGGATGCGTTGATACGTGAGCTCTGTGAGAACCCTACTATCACTCGTGAATTACTGACTTTACAGATTCAGTTCTTCTATAGTAAGGATGCTGAGAAGGATAATGACAAGATTCAACGTGATATTATGCCTGATATTATGCGCAACTCTAATCTGACAATCGGGCGTCTTGGCATTATGGAAAAGGAAGAAGATGCGATTGAGAGTATCCTCCACCAAGATGCTGATGAGAAGCGCATGGAGCAGATGGAAGAGAAGGTACGCAAGATGATGGATATGCAGAAACAAGGTTCTGATATCTATTTTGGCGGTTTCAGTCAGATGAAGCGATTCCCTTTCTTCAATGATATGGTGAATTGGTTTACCCCTTTCTACTTGAATCACCCTGCTCTACGCCCTGTGATAAGTAAATTAGGCGACACAAAGTTCTTAAATACTCTCATGGAAAGAAGTAATTTCTGTGAGTCGGATAGATACTCTTTTGCTTTTGCTTTAGAACAAATCATCAATCAGTTACCATCTGATATTAAGGAGGTAATAGGTTCTGATGCAATGTTAGGACCGTTGGCAGAAAGTGATGATGTCGAAGATGCTATTAGTATTCGTCGTACCTACTTACAAGACCTTTACCGTTTCTTCCGTCTTTATCATACAGCTAATGACTTTATTAATCCATTTGAGGATAATGGTAAGGGTGACTTTGTTGCTGATACCTTCTTCTTTACGTATAAATCCTTCATGGGTACAGGACTGGATGATGTCAAGTTGCGTTTGGCTTCACATTTGTATAAGCATCAGCAGATGACGGAACTTGCAGAACTTCTGACTACTTTCCAAAGTGCAGACCCACGATATGCCATCTTAATGGGTTATACAAATATCAATATGGGTAAGGCTGAGTTTGCTTATCAGTTCTTTGATTATGCGTTGAAGACTGAGCCTGATAATCAGTGGGCGCTGAAAGGAAAGGCAAGAGCAGCACTTGACGCAGAGGATTATAAAACTGCAGAAGAGGTGTATACTGAGTTACTGAAATTAGAACCAGGTCATAAGAATTACACAATGAATCGTTGTGTTGCTCTTTTGAAGTTAGGTAGGACAAGCGAGGTGCGTGAAGAGTTATTCCGTCTTGACTATCAATATCCGGAAGACATGAATGTGAAGCGTGTTCTTGCATGGGCAATGCTGTCGGATAATAGTCTTGATAAGGCTTCACTGTTGTATGACACGCTGTTAACATCAACTCCAGCGCATGAGGATTATCTGAATGCAGGCTATTGTCAGTGGGCTATGGGTAATGTTCAACGTGCTGTTGAATTGTTCCGTGAATGGATGGCAAAGAGTGGAAAGAGTACTGAACAATTATTAGAAGAGTTCCGTAGTGATGCTGACACATTGGAGATGTACGGTATTTCTGAAACTGACTGCTTCTTAATGTTGAGTTTAGTTGGTTAATATCAACTATCAATAGGTGTTCAAATACTTAATAATTAAACTGTTGTGGTATAGAAACCATAATAGAATTTATCAATTTATATAGATTAATAGGATAATGAACGAACAGATACACGAGAAACTGAAAGAGATTAAACAGTCTTTCCGCCTCTTGATGAATGGAGTTGCATCGCACTCTATGCGTCAAAAGGGTGTTACGTATAAGATAAACTGGGGAGTACCAATCCCTGATTTGCAGAAGATGGCAGCTGAATATGGTAAGGATTATGAGCTCGCTATAGAACTATGGAAAGAGGATATTCGTGAGTGTCAGGTACTGGCTACGCTTATTATGCCAGCTGAAAAAATGGATGAAGACCTTGTGGAAGTATGGATGGAACGCCTTCGTACACAAGAAATGGCTGAGTTATTGGCTTTTAATCTTCTTCAGTATCTTGACTTCGCACCAGCTTTGGCATACAAGTGGATAGCTTCAAACCGTGATATGTATCAGCTTTGTGGCTATCAGTTGCTTGCTCGTTTGTTTGCTCGTGGTATGGAACCTAATGAGCGAGGGATTAATGAGTTCCTTGATCAGGCACACACAACGTTAGCAGGTGAGAGCCTACCATTGAGACATGCAGCATATAATTGTGTTCTAAGTTTCTGCGAATTAGGAGATGACTTTGATGTTATAGCACAGAAAGCTCTTGCTGATCTTAATATCACTTTAGTATAAAGTGATAGTAGAAAAACTACTCTTTTATCAACAAGCTAAAGTAAGGATGTCTTCTTTTTAAGGCTTTATAATGTTTTGTTAGAAGAACTATTACAGTCTTTTTTCCTATGCTCTACCAACGTATAGCTACTTTTCAAATGGCATATTGCTGCTTAGCACATGTGGTGCGGATGCTTAACACCATATGTGCGGATGCTTAGCACGACATGTGCGGATGGATGACACCAATGATATTGAGGGCAAAATACGATAGAACAGGGTGTAGAATTGAGAGAAGATAATCATTAGATAAGAGTAATATTACCCATAGAAAAAGCCGACACACCATTTGGCGCATCGGCTTTTCTTTTTTTATTTGTCTGCTGTTAATCGATTTCAACAGCTTACGATTTAATTTCTGGTCTTTTGGTTACTTGATAATTACTAATCAAGATTAATCTTCTTTGAAACAATCAATGCCTCTGCAATTACTGCTGCAACGATAGTAACAATACCAAATGTCAACATAATGTTATCCTTTCTTCTTTTGTGCGGAACCCCTTTGGTTCTGCGGTTATTACTTATTTTTCTTTGCGAATTCAGTGCAAAGGTAGGAAAGATATTTTACATAGCCAACTTTTTTAGTCTTGTTTGCAATATAACACGTAGATGCTTGATGTAAGTCAATAGTATTGACTATGGTCAAAAAGTAACTAAAAAGATTTCAAAAAAGTTCGTATAAATTTGTTATGATTACTTAGAAAACGTATCTTTGCATACGATTAAGTATTTAAGATAACATACATTTATGGATAGGCTCATTATTAAGAACCAAGAGTTTGACAGCAGTATGGATGCTCGTTTCCTCGAGATTCAGAATGCTCGTCGTCAGGCTTTGGCTCAGAAGGCTAAAAAGCACTAAAACAAACGCCTCGCGTTAGTGACTATTCGTAGCTTGATAATGCGAATTAGGTAAGAAAGCAAGAACAAGATCAATCTTAGAAAACAAGAAAAGACCCAATCATCATCAAATGATTGGGTCTTTTCTTATAGTGATTTAGTTAATCACTTACTATTTTTATTATGCTTGTTTAGAAGTCGACATCCTCTCCAACCTCATCGGCTTGCATTTCCAAATCCTCTGGGTTGGTGTCGAATGTGGTACGATAGCTTTCTTCAGTGAGTTTGTCCTCATCGAAATCCTCATCGTCCTCAACGTCTGTATCTCTATCTTCTTCAGGCATCATTTCGTCTTCATCATCCAAATCCTTCAAGTTTTCTTCTTCTCCAATCTCATCAAATGATGAAAGTTTAGTAGTAGGTACGTTTGAAATTGGCTTTTCCTTAGCAAAGATAGCTTCTGTCCATGAGCCCTTTGAAATCTCAAGAACTTCGAAGCCATCAGCGACTTTCTTCTCATAAAGGCCACCTGGTTTCTTCAGACGAGCGGTCGGAAGCGTAGTTGTACTTATATCAAATCCACTTAAGATAATATCCTGTACGCTCTGTGGAAGGCTCTCCCAACCACCGCCAAAGTTACGCTCAAGTACTTCTATTAGCTTTGAGCTGATATATGATGGATATTTTCCCAAGTTAAATCAGTAATACGTTGGATTGATTTTTTCTTTAAAGCCCATTTTACAGTGGTACCCTCATCAAGTCTAACTTGACCAACTTGGTAGCCACGTTCTTCGTATTTCTTGATAACTTCAGGCTTATCAACCTTAACTTCTTCTATGGTAAAGGCACTTTTGATTACATCAATATAATGACGCTCATTATCCCTTAAATCGGCGTCACGTTCTGCTTGTGCCCAAAGGCGGAAGACATCGTTTTCCTGAATGTCCCACACATTACTTTTTGTTAGATTCTTTAACGATAGTGCTTGTCCTTGTCGCTTCATATTGTGTTTACTTTTTCATTTTTCTTTATGGTATACCTTTGTGCAAAGCCATACCCTCAGACCTGTTGCAAAAGTATATACTTAAACGTAAACTTCCAAACTTTTTCGCTGAAAAGTTATTCAAAAGTGAGAAATAAGCACAAAATAAAAACGCTATTTACTAAGGTAGGGTGTGCAGTTCTTGATTTCTATAGGTAAAGCCTTTGCTTTACACTTCTCTGCAGTGATGCTTAACTCCACAAGACAAGCCCGTGAATTCATCGGTTTTCTTTGGTCAAAGATAAAGTTTCCGATACCATAATAGATTGGTTTCCTCGATAGGTCTCTATTGTTTGGAGTGTATGACTATGGTGACCAACAATAGCATCAGCACCTGCATCAATCAGTTTGCGTGCATCTTCACGCTGCTGTGGAGTGGCTCTGAAGTGGTGTTCCCATCCCCAATGTAGTATAAGGAGAATATAACAATTCTTATCTGCAGCCCGTAATCGTTTAATACGCATGATAAGACTATCTATACTCTCCTGACTAACACATGGTTTTTGAGGAAGATAGAGGAAGTTCTCTAATGGTAAACGTAGGGATGAAACTACCCAGACATGGCGTGGATTTGTAGAAATGAGTATTGGCTCTGCTGCTTCCTCCATATTCTTACCAGCCCCGATAGGTATCATTCCTGCTTTTTTAATCTGTTCTTGTGTGTCTAAAAGTCCATTTCTTCCTTGGTCAATACTATGATTATTGGCTAAGTTGAGGTGCGTTATGCCATGACGACGTAGTGTAGGCAACCATTCGGGTTCCCCTCTAAAGACGAAACGTTTAAACACTCGCTCCCTTATTTGGTCACTGGACATTCTAAGTTAGCAATTACATAGTTGGAGGAGTGGAACAATGAGTCGATAGTAGGTGAGAAGAGGGCATCGACTCCTGCCATATCAATCTTCTGTCTTACCCCTCTGTCAAGTAAGAGGTCACCTGTAATAACGACACGTAAGGTATCGTCTACCTCTTTAGAAGTAGACTTCTTTTTGTCTGTATCATTAACTCCTATCCCGCTGAAAGATAGTAGGATAGGAGTTGATAAGCATATAATAACTTTAACAACCCGAGCTATAGAATGTCTCTTCATCATCAGCACTCATTCCTTTTACTGGAGCTATGATCTCTTTCATCCATGATGGCGTTCCACCCGTTGGTGAATTCTTCAGTTCTTGCTGCCATTCTTCGTCCGTCATGCGTGGATCTGATATCAAACGAGTGAACTCACGATAAGAGAAAACAGAGCCGCGTGTAAGATAGAGCGAGCCATCAATCTCTACTACAACATATATTTCGTAGGCTGGACCAACACCTTCATAAAGTACACACATGTCGTTTATGGCAACATTCTCACCTGCAGCTGTGAAGACGTCAGCAACAACCGCAACCTTCTTGTCGGTACTTACCACATCAGACCATCCCTGCAACATCTGATTGTCCTCGCTGACAAGCTCCAAAGAGATGTTCTCTACGGTCGAACCAATAATCTCAATCTGGTTGTATTCCTCGTCAGTTATCTTCCCTCCATTCAGTTCTTTCTTACTGATATCACGGCAGAATTCAGCCATTTCCTTTATTCGTTCATATACAGCCTTTGCCTTTTCAGTCTGTAATCCGTAAGTGGTGAGGACTTTATCCATTCTTGTTACGAGTGCAATAGCTTTCTCCCAGAACTTCACGTTAGGCTCAACATAACCCTTTACGACAGGTGGTTCAGGACCTCCAGAGCCACACTCTGCCACCATAGGCTGCTTTGCATAGAGGATAGCATCATGCTTTAATTCTGCCCAAGAGGCAAGTGCTGTGTTCAAATTCTTCTTCTGCCATTGTGGTGTCTTCATGAAATAAGGAAGCGACTGTGCGGTGTCACCTAATGACTGGAGCGTATACATCCATTGATTTGCTACACAAGCCTCCCAAGGAGTATTAGCAACTTTCTTACGAGCAGTGGTTAATGCCTTTGGAAAATCCTTCCATTTCTGTGCTTCTTTCAGCTCATCCATGAGAATACGTTCGGCACCTGGCAATCCCATGACAGCCATCCAGTCGAGTCCCTTTGGACATGGGCGGAGAGAGATAGGGCTATCTTGATCCGTAGTAGCTATCAATGCCTCTGCATCAGGTTGATAACGCTGTGGCATAATGTCTACGACATATTTGCGACCATGTGTTTTCTTCAACTCGATACGTGTTTGTTTCTTTGCAATTCCTTCGATATCTTCTGTCAGCTTAGCCATATCTTTTTTCGAAGATAATAGCTTTTCTATAGGTAAGTTCATCTTCTTAACAAGTTCTGCAACCTGTATTAGGGTAACGTTATCAGGTGTTCCCATAAGATAAGTGATAGGTTCACTTACCTTGTCGTAGATGGTTTTGATCTTTGGTTGTTGATTGAAGACATTGGCGATAAGTGCAATCTGCTTCATCTTAGCAGGCTTGTCCGTACCAAAATGGGCTGTTTGCAACCACATCATACCACGGAAGTAACGACTACAAACCTTAGAACGGGTATAGTGTCCACGTGGACGGAAGAGCGAATAAGCAAACATTCCTGTCTGAGAGTCATATTCAAGCATCTCAGAATATCCATTTTCAGCCTCGAAAGACTTAGTAATTTCTTCCATTACCATCTTCTTGTATGCTTCTGGGGCATTTAGTGTAGCCATTGATTTTGGTGCTTTATCATGACTAAAGAGCCAAGATGCGACGGCAAACCATGCCTGACCATATTCCGCTGCAGCCTTTATTTCTGCATTCTGACTGCTTGTAAGTGTCTTCATCTCTGCTCCCATTTTGGAAGAAAAGACAATCATTAGGGAGTCCAAGTGCTTCTCCTCTACATCACGTAGAACACAATCAAAATAGAGATGGAAAAGTTGTAGATAGAGATCGGTGGTAACGAAACTTGGGAAATCAGCATAATCATTCTTCTCATATACGTGGAAAAGCTGATTATGTTCGGCAGGAACGATTGCAAAACCATTCTGTCCTAACATGCTATATAGCTTTGGGTCAAACTCTTTCAGCTGGAATGGGTTGATAAGATTCTTCATATTCACCACGTCCTTACTGTTCGCTGGTTTAAAGTTCAGCTTTCGTAATTCAGCTTCTCGTGCACGGATGCGCTCTGTAAAGGCAAGTTGTTCTTTCGTATAACGTGGTGAGAACTTCTTACCAGTGGTCTCTTCTTTTTCACTAACATCCCAAAGTGCATCGTTATACCATGTTGTTGTATTATATAATGCACGTAAGGTTGCATCTTTGAAAGGGTATCCCTGCCTTGCAGCAAAGGCGTTTCTGATTGCACGTAGTTCTACAAGATTGAGTTTAGAGATATCCATCTGCGTATCAATCTTACCCTTCAGTTTTTCAATATTGACTTTTCCTGCACCAGGGAGAATAAGAGGCGTCTTCTTCTCTTGGGCACGTTCAATATATGCATCACCCGTGTTGCCATCAGTCTTTTTACTTTGTGCCCACGCAGTAGGTGAGACTAACAAGATTAGTAATGCAATAGCTACAGTTCTAAATGCGTTCTTTTGCATTCGCTTGTGATAGGGATTGTGGTTCATCTTGTCTTGGTTTAAATTGTTATATTTTTGTTTTATTCGTTCGAAGTAAATCGTCTGAGGGCTTCTTCGTGGCTAACCGCTTCAGTTAAAAAGCGTACGAAAGAAAGCCCGAAGTCATCCCAAACATAGTCTGCGACAACATATTTGTTATCGGTGGTTGCTTGCAATGTACGTACGTATGGTTCAATAAAACGAAAATCGCATAGTATTCCACCCATTCGCGACCCCATCCACATGGGGCGTATTTTACCATTTATTTGCTTAAAGATGAAGAGGCGGCGTGCAGGTTGTGGGTAGAAGCGAGTCGGTTTGATAACCCCAACGATTGCTTCCTCCTTTCCGTCTCCATTAATATCGCCTGTTACGAGTTGATAAACAGGGTAGGGAAGCCGCCATTTCGCAATAGCTGTTCTGCTTTTTTTATTCTTCTCTGGTCTTTTCAGTGCCGTCTTGCTTTCTGTTTTAGAATATAAACAAAGCCATGAAAGCGAATCGCTGACATGTTCCAATTCAAAGGTCAAGGGCTGTTGTGCCATAGTTCTTCCTACAATGAGGAAAAAGAGCAGCATACAACTTATTCGCTTGTATTTATCTTTAAACATATGTGGTTACAAATATAGGCACTTTAACGGATAAAACAAAATATTTCAAATAAAAAATCCTGATTTCACCGACGTGAAATCAGGACTGGCTGAATGTCTTCGAAATCCCAACATGATATAGAGTGGGACCCGTGACAATTTTGTTATCCTTCACCTTAAAAAACTAACCTATGTATTTCGAACTCTTATTTGCGTGAATTATCCTTGCGTGGTTAACGCAACTAAGTAGCTATCTGTTTCTTTTGATGTCCTTAGTAAAATAGTTTTTATAACCTCTTTTCATCTCATACAAGTCAAATTAAATCTTAACTTGGCTTGTGAATATCTATAGAGGATTGGTATCTTTTAGTCTTGAACAATCTGTGTTATGTTGTTGTTATCATCCTCTAATTCTATATATGCAAAGATAGAATATAATATTCAATCAAGCAAATTTTTTTATTTAGATTGTTCGCGCTTTAACATTAAATTAACAAAAATGACCTCTAAACGCATTGTTTTTTTGCTCAAGTTTCTACCATTTTTTTATATTCTTTATGTCTAAAACGCTATTTCCTCTATTTTTTTATTCCAGCATGTTATTTTTTTACTTTAAGAATTTATTGCTATTCTATTTTTTTAGTCGAGTGTTAACTTAGATATTGTTGTTTAGAATCCAATTTGTTATTATTTTGTCATGATTTTTCATTCCCTTTATAAGTAAGATATGCTCTTTTGGCTTCAAGAAGACGCCTAATAGGCTTGCAAAAGGTGCCCTTTTGGAGTCTAAGTAACGCCCTTTTGAAGTCCAATTAAGCGCCTTTTAGTTTGCGGTTTTGTAACAGTCTGATAGTCTTTGGTTTACAACAGTCTTACAAACAGTATATTTTGACAGGTTTTAAAGCCTTTCAGCCCTTTGTTTTTGTAATAAAATTTCTTGCAGCTAATTGTTGTTTAATATGGGTTTCTTTATCCGCTTTACTTATCAGTTTTGTATTATAACTATTGAGGTAGGGTAGGTAAAGAGCCTGAAAAGCTTCTTTTGGTTTATCTTTTAGTAGAAAAACGTTACAGAGAAAGGGGCTTATCTCCTTAGAATTATGTATCTTTGCAGGGATGAAATTCGCAATTATTGCAGCTGGCGACGGTTCACGACTGGCTCAAGAAGGTGTCACCGAACCCAAACCATTGGTGAAGGTAAGGGGAGAACGGCTCATAGACAGATTAATAAGGATTTTCATGGGAAATAATGCCACGGAGATTGTTGTTATCTGTAATGAGCAGATGTCTGATGTAGCAAGTCATCTGAAGATGATACAAGACAAAGGATTGAATGGATTGCCAGTCCCTCTGCGATTTGTTGTAAAATCAACTCCGAGCTCAATGCATAGTTTTTATGAGTTGCGCAATTTCCTTCGTGATGACCCTTTTATCTTAACAACAGTCGATACAATCTTTGACGAGAGTGAGTTTCATGATTATGTTTTATCCTTTCAAGATAAGATAGCACAGGGGGTAGACGCTTTGATGGGTGTTACAGACTATATTGATGATGAAAAACCACTTTATGTCGGTGTTGACAATGTCATGCGTATTAATGGTTATTATGATACACCTCAAGCCGATTCTCACTTTATTTCTGCAGGTATATATGGTTTGACAGCTCCCTCGCTCAATATTCTTGAAGCTTGTATAGAGAAAGGTGAGAGTCGGATGCGTAATTTTCAGCGTGCATTGGTTGCAGCTGGCTTGCGAATAGAAGCTTATCCGCTGACAAAGGTGTTTGATATTGACCATATAAATGATATAAGAAAGGCTGATGAAGGAATAAATAACTTATCTTCTTGTTGTAAGGGGAAAACCCTGTTGATACAACGTGCAGCCTGCTATTCACCTAATTCTGAGGAGAAAGACTTAGCTGTATTGCAAGAGGTTGGTAGTCTTTTAGAGGATGCCACGATAATAAGTGAAGATGATTTTATCAATCGTTTTAGTACTTACAATCAGTCTGTTTCATCTGAATCAGTAGAATCTGTAAATGCCTATTGCCAAATTATTTCTATGGCTCGCAGTCCCAAAGCGTTAGACATTCTTGAGCAGTTGGAGCAGAGTGGCATACGAGTTCTTAACCCATCGGTTGGAGTTCGGGCTTGTCAAAGGAGTAATATAGATAAGGTGATGCGTGAAAACTATCTCCCATTGCCACCTGATAAGGGTGATGATGGGTATTGGGTAAAGCGTGCTGATGCTACCGCTCAAAGCAAAGAAGACGTCTGTTTCTGTCATGATTGGTCAGAAGTCGAAAAGATAAAATCAACCTTTATGCAGCGTGGTATTACAGATGTTGTGACGCAAGCACACGTAAAAGGTGACGTTGTGAAGTTTTATGGTGTTGAAGGTACTGGCTTTTTCCGTTATTATTATTCAGGTGATGATACTGAAACAAAGTTTGGTGATGAAGAAAGGAATGGTAAGCCGCGGTATTATTCATTTTCATCTTCTAACTTACAGGCTGATGCGGAGAAGTTAGCTTGTTTATTACAGACGCCTATTTATGGTGGTGATGCGATAGTAAGGGAAGACGGCAGTTATGTTATCATTGATTTTAATGACTTCCCCAGTTTCTCAAAATGTAGGGAAGACGCTGCCAGGGCAATCTTTGAACGAATGAAATCGGCGGTTGAGTCTTCTCTTAAATCTTCCTTTAATGAGAGGTGTATGGATGATGTAGATAGTTGTAGTTAGTTGATAATCAATTATTATTCAACTTAAATCACCTGTAAATAATCAGAAATAATGATGAAAGAACAACAAAATAACAGAGTATCTGCTCAGCAAAAAGGAGACAATTCTCATTTAACCATACAGAGTTCTTCTCTCTATTTGGGGGAAGGGCAAGAAAGTAAGATGAGATTTTTCAGTCTACTTCGTGCCTCTTTCAAGTCTATGGACACGGAAGAATGGCTTGATATTTATTTTACTCGTCCCATAGGTTTGGCATTTGCCCTGTTCTGGCATCGCTTGGGTGTTACACCTAATACTATTACCATTCTTTCTATCTTCCTTGGAATTGGTGCGGGTGTAATGTTTTTCTTTACCGATACCTTGCATAATATCATCGGAATTGTCCTCTTGATGCTAGCAAACTTTTGTGATTCAACAGACGGACAGCTGGCAAGGCTTACTCGTCAACAGTCTATGAAGGGTCGCTGTTTAGATGGATTTGCAGGTGATGTGTGGTTTTTCTCAATCTATCTTGCTATTGTCTTACGACTCTGGTATCAGCCAATACCCGGTACATCAGAGGTGTGGGGCTTATGGGGATTAGCCTTGGCAGCCATTGCAAGTTTGTTATGTCACTCCCCACAAAGTTCATTGAGCGACTATTATCGACAGATTCATCTTTATTTCTTGAAAGGTAAAAAAAGGTTCAGAACTTGACTCATACGAACGCGAACATGCTATTGTTGAAAGCTTGAAAGGAAAGAAGGGAGTCTTTTGGGACCGTGCTTTTCATAGTAATTATCAACGTTATTGTAAGAGTCAGGAGCGTAGAACTCCTGCTTTTCAGAAGTTTCATGCGGCATTGATAGAGAAGTATGGAAGTATAGATAAGGTACCACAGGAACTCAAAGACCGCTTTTTTTGGCAGGTAGTAGACCGCTGATGCCGTTTACAAACTTCCTATCGTTTAATAGTCGTGCTATTCTTATCTACGTTACTTGTTTGTTGAATTGTCCGTGGATATACTTTGTGTTTGAGATAAGTTTATATAGTTTGTTGTACATCTATATGCACAAACGGCACGAAGATTTGTGTAAAAGTCTCATGCCAAAAGAGTAAATTATATGTTTCTTAGGCTGTATTTAAGATTGAAAATATGTTGAAGATTTACTTTTCTGTTCATCATTTAATGTTGAATGACAGTCTATTACAATCTAATATTGCTTAAACCATTTAGAATGAACAAAGAGTTAAACGATATATCATTAATAACAAAGAGAACACACGCTACTCAATGTGATGAGGAGGGAGGGTTAACTCTCCTCTTTGACTTTGGTGGTACGCTTGATACAGCAGGTTGTCACTGGGGAAAGTTCCTTTGGTATGTATACAAAAGAAACGGAATTCCAGTGACAGAAGAGCAGTTTCGTGAAGCCTATGTACATGCAGAACGTACCTTAGGAAAGCAGCCTATTATACAGTCACACGACACATTTCTTTCGATGTTAACGTCTAAATTGAAATTAGAGTTTGAGTACTTGGTAGACTGTGGCTGGTTAGTGGCAGATAAAGTTGAGGCTGAACGGATGCAAAGAATTCTGTTGAATGATATTTATGACAAGGTAAAAGCCAATATAGCAGAGAGTAGAAAAGTGCTGTCAGACTTAAAGAAGCATTATAGAATAGGCTTGGTAACAAACTTCTATGGCAACATGTCGGTTGTGCTTGAGGAGTTTGGCTTATCTTCTTATTTTGAAACCATAACGGAAAGTGCTGTTGTTGGTGTTCGAAAACCTGACTCACAGATATTTAATATCGCTGTGAAATCTATGGAAGTGAGGCCTGAAAACGTTGTTGTGATTGGCGATAGCTATACCAAAGACATACTTCCTGCACATGAACTTGGTTGTCATACCGTATGGTTAAAAGGCGAAGGGTGGACGTCGGAAGAGCGTACAACGTGTGTAGCAGATTATAATATTAAGAATTTAGTTGAACTACAACCTATATTAAGACAATATACGCCACTATAATGCGTTAATAAAATATTGCAGTAATAATCATGAAGCAAACAAATGTAAAGCCTGCAGAAGGCAGATTAGGAATAATGGTCGTTGGTTGCGGCGCTGTTGCTACGACCTTTATGACAGGAGTGTTAATGACACGCAAGGGTCTTACGAAGCCCATTGGCTCAATGACTCAATATGATAAGATTCGTGTTGGGCGCGGAGCTGATAAGAAATATCTTCATTACAAAGATATTGTTCCATTGGCAAACTTAGATGATATCGTCTTTGGTACATGGGATGTGTACCCTCAGAATGCTTATCAAGCAGCAGTATATGCTGAAGTGTTGAAGGCAAAGGATATCGAACCAGTACGCGAAGATCTGATGGCTATCAAGCCTTTGAAGGCAGCTTTCGACCGAAACTATGCTAAGCGATTGGATGGAGACAATGTTAAAGACTGCAAGACACGCTGGGATATGGTGGTGGAATTGCAGAAAGACATTCAGAACTTTAAGAAAGAGCATGGCTGCGAACGTGTTGTTGTCATCTGGGCAGCTTCTACCGAGATTTATGTACCATACGATGAGGCATACCACAAGACACTTGAGCAATTGGAATCAGCTATGAAGTCAGATGATAGAGAGCATATTGCTCCATCTATGTGTTATGCTTATGCGGCTTTGACAGAAGGTTGTCCGTTTATCATGGGTGCCCCTAATACAACGGTTGACATACCTGCTATGTGGGAATTGGCTGAGAAGACACGTATGCCTATTGCAGGTAAGGACTTTAAGACTGGTCAGACATTGGTTAAGTCGGGCTTTGCTCCTATCATTAAGACACGTAACCTTGGACTTGCTGGTTGGTTCTCAACGAACATCTTGGGTAATCGTGATGGCTTGGTTCTTGATGAACCAGCTAACTTCCATACAAAGGAAGTAAGTAAGTTGTCGACACTTGAGACTATTTGTAGAGCAGATGAGCAGCCCGATCTTTATGGTAATATCTATCATAAAGTGCGTATCAACTATTATCCACCTCGTAATGATGACAAGGAAGGATGGGATAATATAGACATCTTTGGCTGGATGGGTTACCCAATGCAGATAAAGATTAATTTCCTTGTCGTGATTCCATCCTTGCTGCACCATTGCTTCTTGACCTTACATTGCTCTCTGATCTTGCTGCAAGGGCTGGTCGTTATGGTATTCAGCGTTTCTTGAGTATCTTCCTCAAGAGTCCAATGCACGATTTCACTCGTGGTGAGGAAGCTGTCAATAATCTCTTTGAACAGTATACAATGCTGAAGAATGCCATTCGAGAAATGGGTGGATATGAAGCTGATGAGGAGATTGATTAGTCATCTCCTCAATTAACAGAGAAGTCCTCCAAGCCCTTTTATGGGATAGGAGGATGCTTGAATGCAAAATGACGATAGTAAGTTGTCTTGCATGATTCTAAAACTAAAGTAATATATGAATAGATTAATGAGTCTAAACATGCGTAATCATACATCTTCTGTCTTTGATAAGACAAGAGGAGGACGGCGAATGATAAGGTTGAGAGTGATAGTTGCTCTCCTCTTTGTGTTCGTATCATTTCAGCACATGCATATACATTTAAGTCTTTGTACTTTAATTCAAAGCCTTATGTTATGCACATTGATTCATTGTTGGTGGGTAAAGACTCTTCGTTTGTAGGTAAAGATTCCTTGTTGACAGCAGCTGACTCGATGGGAATAGCAACTGATTCGTTGCTGCAAATGATGGATTCATTAGCTAAGATAGCCGCTAAACCAGCTGTGATAGATAGTACGCTACTTCAATGTTATGTGGTTGATTGGCAAACAGGAGATAGTATTCCTTATGCGAATGCAGTCTATCGGAATTTAAAGTTAGGTGCTTCGAGTGATGCGAATGGACATTTCTCTATTGCAAGAAAAGTAGGTGAACAACTCACTATCACTGCAATTGGTTATAAACCACGTCATATTAAGATTACTGCCCATACAGCGAGAGAGTTGAAGGTGACACTTATCGCTGATTCTAAGCAGTTGCAGGGTATTGTTGTGAAGGCTAAGCGTCGTCATAAATATTCGCGTAAGGATAACCCAGCAGTAGAGTTGATGAGGCGAGTTATTGCTGCGAAGAAGCAAACTCACTTGGAAAACCATGATTATTATCAGTATGATAAGTATCAGAAGGTGACAATGGCGCTAAATAACCTTACTCCTGATGACCTTGAAAGTTCTTTTTTCAAGAAGGCTCCTTGGCTCCTTAGCCAGGTTGAAACATGCCTTTATAATAAGAAGCTAATTCTCCCTATCTCTGTTGATGAGACCCTTACGCAACATATCTATCGCAAGAATCCAAAGGACATGAAGGACATTGTGTTGGGACAGTCTACTAAGGGAATGTCAAAACTGATACAGACTGGTGAGGCAATGAACACGATTGTGAAGGATCTCTTTAAAGATATCAATTTATATGACGACCAGATTGATCTCCTTCAGAAACGTTTTCCATCGCCAATAGGCTCTACTGCTATCTCTTTCTACCATTTCTATATAGACGATACGGTCTATGTTAATCAAGACAAGTGTATCCGTTTGCAGTTTATGCCAGCCAATCAACAAGACTTCGGGTTCCGAGGTGAACTCTACGTCTTAAACGACAGCTCCCTTCATGTTAAGAGATGCGATATGCAACTGCCTGCTAATACGGGCGTGAACTTCGTTGATGCGATGAAATTTGAGCAGGAGTACACTAAGTTAAGCAATGGGGAATGGGCCTTAACAACGGATAATATGGTTGCTGAACTTAAGATTACTGATTTCTTACAACATGCTATTGTTATCCGAACAACGGGTCTGACAAACTATGCCTTTACTCCTATTGATGATAAACTATTTAAGGGTAAGGCAAAGGTAACGTATGATGCGAATGCTAAATTGCGCGATAATGATTTCTGGGCAGCACATAGAACAACGCAACTGACGAAGAGTGAGGCTGGAATGGACTCATTTATCAAGCGTATGGCAAGCACAAAGCATTTCAAATGGGTGATGTTTGCGTCCAAGGCTTTGATAGAGAACTTCATTGAAACAGGTTCAGAAGACAAGCCAAGTAAGTTTGATATTGGTCCTGTCAATACTTTTATCTCAAAGAACTTTGTTGATGGCATTCGTTTACGTGCCTCTGCCCGTACTACAGCTAAGTTTAATCCTCATTGGTTCTTTGAGGGTTACTATGCTTTTGGTACACGGTCGCGTCGTAATTATTACGGTGCAAAGGTAACATACTCGTTTAATAAGCCCGAGTATCAGCCTATTGAGTTCCCTATCCGTACCATATCTTTCGAATCAACAAGTGATGTTGAGTCTCCATCAGACAAGTATCTGAAGCACAATAAGGATAATATCTTCATGACTTTCCGCCCTATAAAGGTTGAGCAGATGTATTTTGTAAATCGTCAGAAGATTAACTTCATGTGGGAGACAGATTATGGATTGGCTACGAGTTTTGAGTTCCGTACAGAAAGTAATAAGCCAACAGGAAAGCTTGTGTATGAGAAAATGGATGGTACGCTGGTTGACAAACTGCGTGTGAGTGAGGTTAGTCTTGGATTCAATTATCGTCCTGGGCAATCTTATGTCAACTCAAAACAGCAACGTATGGCAGTGAACCTTGATGCTCCTGAGTTTAATATTAAACATACAATGGGTATTAAGCATTTCTTAGGAAGTGACTTTAATACTAATCTTACTGAGGTTTCTATTTATAAGCGTTTCTGGTTAGGAAGTTGGGGACATGTTGATACACGTGTACAAGGTGGTGCACAATGGAATAAGGTACCATTCCAATTCCTCATCACTCCTCCTGTAAACACGTCTTATTTCGAGCATCAAGGAACATTCAACCTCATGAAAGGACTTGAATTCCTTAATGACCGATATGCACAGTTTAATCTTGCATGGGACTTAGAGGGTAAGATTTTCAACCGTATTCCACTCATTAAGAAGCTGAAGTGGCGTGAGTATGTTGCCTTTAAAGGAATGTGGGGACATTTGACAGATAAGAATAACCCATATTTACCACAGAATGCTAATGATACGGAATTGTATAAGTTCCCTGTCGATACACGTGTTATGACACGCGACCCTTACATGGAGTTTGTTGTTGGAGTACATAATATCTTCAAGTTTTTGGAGGTAGATTACGTTCGTCGACTAACTTATACACATGCTCCTGGTATCTCAAAGAATGGTATTCGATTTGGTTTTAATCTGGTTTTCTAAGCCTTATAGACAAAAATAATTGTTCGTTCAGTATGATAAAGGATGTTCTTTTAGTAGGTATTGGAAGTTTTGTTGGCGGCAGTCTTCGAATGGTTATCTCGAAGTATTTACAACTTGCAGTAGCAGGTTCATTTCCTTTGGGAACAATGGTCGTCAACGTGCTTGGCTGTTTCCTTATAGGTATCTTCTCTTCATTATCCAGTGATAATGGCGGAGTCAGTCCTGCTGTTCGCCTTATGCTCACTACTGGTTTCTGTGGAGGTTTTACAACCTTCTCTACTTTCATGAATGAGCATGCAACGTTATTAAAGGGAGGGGATGGTTTTATTATTTCTTCCCTTTATATCATTGCCTCCCTTGCATTAGGCTTTATTGCTTTATTAGCTGGTCGCCAACTTGTTATGTCTTTTCAATAATGTAATTATATTGCTCATTTAGCCCATTTGGATGTAAAGGTAATGGTTACTATATGAATAAAGTAGGTGTTATATCCTTTCGATAATACAACTCTTTTCTTTCGTTTTGGGTATGTATGGTAAGCTATCTACCAACAACACGAATGGTGTTTGACGTTCGCACTACACGTGCTAAGCCTTCGCACGGATGGTGCGGATGACTTTCTGAACTTGTAACATCCATTATAAGAACAGGTAAAGACAAGACTCATATGGTTTTAAAGGGGGTAAGTAATGTTTGTCTTAGGGGATGTCGATGGCATTGGAAATGCTGACAAAGTGAATGTTCTTTGGCAATTTATAACCCCAAAGTATTCTTATACAAACCTAATGTATACAATCTTATTGATGCAAAATACATAGTGGAAATAACAAGAAATTATTTCTACATGGTTAGAGTGATGCAAAGCACATCGTGTTTTTTACTTAGTTTCTTTTCTATCTCCTTTCTTTTCTGTATCTTTGCACTCTGTAGAATATTAATAATTAAACAATTCAATAGTATATGAAAGCATTTGTATTCCCTGGACAGGGATCTCAGTTTGTTGGTATGGGTAAGGACCTCTATGACAACAACCCATTAGCAAAGGAACTTTTCGATAAGGCTGACGAGATTCTTGGCTTCAAGATAACCGAGATTATGTTTGCTGGTACAGACGAGCAGTTGAAGGAGACTAAAGTTACTCAGCCTGCAGTATTCCTCCATAGCGTTATTTCAGCTCTTTGCTTGGGCGATGAGTTCAAGCCAGATATGGTAGCAGGTCACTCTTTGGGTGAGTTCTCAGCACTTGTTGCTGCTGGTGCATTGAGCTTCGAAGATGGTTTGAAGCTTGTCGCTGCTCGTGCTAATGCTATGCAGAAGGCTTGTGAGCTGAACCCAGGTACTATGGCAGCTATCATCGGTTTGCCTGATGAGAAGGTTGAGGAAATCTGTGCATCTGTATCTCAAGAAGGTAAGGTTTGTGTAGCAGCTAACTTCAACTGCCCTGGTCAGTTGGTTATCTCTGGTTCAATAGAGGGTATCAATGAGGCTTGCGAGTTGATGAAGGCGGCTGGTGCTAAGCGCGCATTGCCATTGAAGGTAGGTGGTGCTTTCCACTCTCCATTGATGCAGCCAGCTAAGGATGAGTTGCAGGCAGCTATTGAGGCAACTACCTTCAATGCACCAAAGTGCCCTGTTTATCAGAATGTGGACGCATTGCCACACACTGATCCAGCTGAGATTCAGAAGAATCTTATCGCTCAGCTTACATCAAGCGTACGTTGGACAAAGAGCGCACAGAATATGATTGCCGATGGTGCTACAGAGTTCGTTGAGTGCGGACCTGGTGCTGCTTTGCAGGGTATGCTCGGTCGTATCGACAAGACTGTTAATGCACACGGTGTATAAGGCTTACCTTATTATTAAGTGACTGATTCCCTCTTCCGTCCTCTTTTTCAAAAGTGAGGGGACGAAGGAGGGACTTTCTTTTTATTTTGTTTATGAAAACTAAATTAGTTATCTACCAAGTCTTCACCCGTACTTTTGGTAATAAGAATCTAACTAAGAAGGAGTATGGTAGCTTAGCAGAGAATGGGGCAGGAAAGATGAATGACTTCGATGAGGGTGTGTTACGTCACATTCATGACCTCGGTGTCACTCATCTTTGGTATACAGGAGTTATCCGTCATGCTACATGTACTGATTATTCATCCTTTGGTATTCCTACACAGAACCCTCGTATCGTAAAGGGACGTGCTGGTTCGCCTTATGCTATTACCGATTATTATGATATCGACCCAGATATTGCGGTGGATGTGGATGCACGTATGGCAGAGTTTGAGTCCTTAGTTGCTCGTACACATGCTAAAGGTATGAAGATAATCATTGACTTTGTACCTAATCATGTAGCTCGTCAATACAAGAGTATTGCTAAGCCAAAGGGTGTTGAAGACCTCGGAGAAGCTGATGATACAGGTAAGCACTTTGACCCTCAGAACAATTTCTATTACTGTCCGGGCGAACAGCTTGACCTTTCTGGAGTTGTTGAGAATACTTATGCGCATGGTGCTGAGGCTTATCATGAGTTCCCAGCCAAGTGTACTGGTAACGATCGTTTCGATTCTCACCCTCAGCAGAACGACTGGTATGAGACCATTAAGCTAAACTATGGTGTAGACTATTGTGATGCCGGTGGAAGAAGTTATCACTATCATCCTATCCCTTCTACATGGAAGAAGATGACTGATATCCTTCTTTTCTGGGCAGCAAAGGGTGTTGATGGTTTCCGCTGTGACATGGCTGAGATGGTTCCACATGAGTTTTGGACATACGCAACACAGCAGGTGAAGGAGCGTTATCCTGAGATGATCTTCATTGGTGAGGTCTATGATCCTAATCAATATCGTATGTATGTAGAGTCAGGATTCGATTATCTCTATGACAAAGTCGGAATGTATGATTGTATTCGTGGGGTGATATGTGGTGAACGTTCCGCTTCGTCTATAACACATGAGTGGCAGAAGGTTGACGATATCCGCGACCATATGCTTTACTTCCTTGAGAACCATGATGAGCAACGTATTGCTTCTGATTTCTTCGCGGCTAATCCTTGGAAGGGAGTTCCCGGTATGATCGTGTCTGCTCTGCTTCAACAGAACCCTGTTATGGTATATGCTGGTCAGGAATTTGGCGAAAGAGGTATGGATAAAGAAGGTTTCTCAGGGCAGGATGGTCGTTCAACCATCTTTGACTATTGGACGAGTGATACTGTCTACAAAGGCTTCTTTAATCGTGATGCTTTGACAACAGATGAGAAGAAACTCTCACTAATCTATCAAGGACTTCTCCGTTTCTGTAATCGGGAGAAAGCTGTACGTGAAGGATTGACCTTCGATTTAATGTATGTCAACCAACAGCGCCACCAGTTTAATCCTCATAAACAGTTTGTTTTCTTGCGTAAGGCAGACGATGAGGTGTTGTTGGTTGTTGCTAATTTCGACCAAGAACGGGTACAAATCAATGTAACTATTCCTGCTCATGCCTTCGATTTCCTTGGGATTCCAGAGCAGGAGGTTGAGATGACCGACTTACTTTCAGGCTTTACAAAGGTAGTAGACTTGAAGCGTGACGGTCAGGTAGCATTGGATGTAGAGGCAAACTATGGTAGAGTTTATAAGTTTAATATTAAGAAGTAGGCAGTGGATTACGTATTGAATTCGCATAACAAAGAGGAGTTCCCTCCTGCCCATACGGCTGAACATTTGCTGAATCAAGTAATGATTCGTATGTTTGGCACAGAGCGTAGCAATAATGCTCACATCGAACGGAAGAAGAGTAAGATGACTTTTATACTTGACCATAAGCCAAACCGTAAGGAAGAGAAGGCGATTGAGGATGAGATGAATCGTTTGATTGCTGAAGACTTGCCCGTAACTTTTGAAATGGTCGACCGCAATAATATCCCCGAAGGTGTCACTGTTGATAGACTACCTGAAGACGCTTCAGAGATGTTGCGACTCGTTCGTATCGGCGATTTTGATGTCTGCCTTTGCATAGGTAAGCATGTCCGTTCAACCGCTCAGATTGGTCGCTTTGAAATGTTGGGTACAAACTGGGATGAACAGAAACGTGCATTCAGAGTACGCTTTAAAGTCATTCTGGCTTAAAACGTTTATTAAGCCATATAGCAAACGGCCTCACTTGTTTTTTTTTAGACAGGTGAGGGCGTTTTTGTTGATGCGAATTTATTTTACATTATTACTAATGTTTCCCACTTAAAACAAGCATAAAACCACTCTTTCCTACACCCTTGTAACTATCTTGTAATTAATAAGTTACAAAAATGGTTTGCAAGAGGTGCTGAATTGGACTTCAAAAGGGCGTTAGTAAGACCTTAAAAGAGCATCTTTTAGAAGTCAAAAGGGCGTTAATTCGAATGCAATTAAGCCTTAATAAAAATCGAAGAGAGGAAAATTATTAACAAATTGACTTTTTCTTAGATTTGAAGTCTAAGTTTTTATGAAATATGAAAAGTAGAGGAAAAAAGAAATCCGCCACCTTATATATTATAGGTTGCGGATTTCTAATGTTGTAAACCTTTCGTTTTATCTAACGACTTAGTTATTAGTTTAGGATTTATCGTTCTGTTCCTTCATATCAATGAACTGCTGATTTGCATCATAAAACTCATACTGCAAATAGGCAAGTTTCTGTGAAGGAATGATATTTACACCCCAACCATACTTCATTTGCCACTTACGTTTCAAGGAAATAAGACCCTTGTTAATGTAAGCTGCAACGTAAGGATGAACGTGCAAATAGAATTTCTTTACTCCAACCTTATTAACCAATCGGTCTATCTTACGCTCCAACTGATCGGTAAAGAGAATGCTTGAACGAATCTTACCACTACCGAAACAAGTAGGGCAGTTCTCATCTACATCTACATCCATTACTGGGCGTACACGCTGACGAGTAATCTGCATCAGTCCGAACTTGCTCAAAGGAAGGATATTGTGACGTGCACGGTCCTTCTGCATGTTCTTACACATACGCTCATACAGCATCTGGCGGTCTTCAGCAAGATTCATGTCGATGAAGTCAACGACGATGATTCCACCCATGTCACGCAGTCGAAGCTGGCGAGCTAACTCATCGGCGGCACCAAGGTTGGTGTCAAGCGCATTCTGTTCCTGTGCTTTTTCTTTCGTTCTGTTTCCACTATTCACATCCACAACGTGCATTGCCTCTGTGTGTTCGATGATGAGGTAGCAGCCATGACCATAATTAATGGTCTTACCGAAGCTTGATTTAATTTGCTTCGTAACGTCAAAGTTGTCAAAGATTGGCACCTTACCAGTGTACTTCTTCACTATGCCCGCCTTTTCAGGGGCTATTAGAGAGACGTAGTGTCGAACGGCAGTGCAAATCTCGTCATCGTTGACGTAGATGTTTTCGTAGGTTGGATTGAAGAGATCACGCAGCATCGCAACAGCACGTCCAGTCTCCTCAAAAACAAGTTGAGGGCGTTCCTGCGTTTTCTGCAGTCTTGTGATTGCTTCATTCCAACGGCTCAGTAGGACTTTCATCTCAGCGTCAAGCTCGGCTACGCGCTTTCCTTCAGCTACTGTACGGACAATTACACCGAAGTTCTTTGGGGTAATACTCTGTATGAGCTGCTTGAGGCGTGCACGTTCTTCACCGCTTTTGATTTTAGAAGATACGCTAACTTTATGCCCGAATGGTATAAGCACCAGGAATCTGCCAGCGAATGATATTTCGCCTGTAAGGCGAGGTCCTTTGGTGGAAATGGGTTCTTTAACAATCTGTACCATCACCTCTTGTCCTACCTGCAGTGTGTTTTGAACTGTTCCGTCCTTTTGCAAGTCGGGTAGGCGAGTGGCTTTTTGAATGGGATAAAGTTTCTTGCGGTCGCTCTGAACCTGTTTCAGATACTTTGCATAGGAGTTGAATTGGCTCCCTAAGTCAAGATAATGAAGAAAGGCGTCACGCTCATAACCTACATCTACAAAGCAGGCATTCAGCCCTGGCATCAGTTTCTTTACCTTTGCCACGTAGATGTTTCCAACCGAGAAGCTCGCCTCTCTTGGCTCACGCTGGTATTCAACCAGACGCTTGTCTTCGAGTAGCGCTATCGAAATCTCTTTCGGTTGGGCATCAATAATTACTTCGCTTGTCATCTTCTTCGTTTGTTATAAGCTATCATTTAGCGTCTTTTATAGTCTCTACAATGATGCTAAAGGATACTTATAGATAAAATAAAAATGCGGAACCTGTCGTCGCACTTCCAGGGAAGAGAAGTATATTGCGATGACACGCCCCGCCATATTATTGAAAGTCAGTTGTAAAGCCTTTCAGCCTTGGGGCTTACTTGCTCTTATGTCTGTTCTTTCTTAATCTCTTTTTACGCTTGTGCGTAGCCATCTTGTGTCCCTTTTTCTTCTTTCCGTTTGGCATAGCTTTAAATTGTTTTAAATTGTTATTGTATTTATGTTTAATTTATTTCTTCATATCCTCGATGAAGGTCTTTGCTGGCTTGAAGCTTGGGAAATCGTGTGCTGGGATAGTGATAGTCGTGTTTTTTGAGATGTTACGAGCTGTCTTTTCCGCACGGTGCTTAACGATGAAGCTACCGAAACCACGAAGGTATACATTTTCTTTCTTCTCCAACAAACTGTCTTTGATGGTTTCCATAAAAGACTCAACCACAGCTGAAACGTCCTTCTTGGCGATGCCAGTAGACGTTGCAATCTCATTGATGATATCTGCTTTCGTCATTTTGTTTTTGTTCTTTATTGATGTTTATTTCTAATCTCTCATTATAACGGAATGCAAAGATACTCATTTTCAGCTTAATAGAGAAATATTTTTGTGTCTTTTTTGTAAAATATCTCGGTAAATGCTCTAAACTTTAAGGTTTTTCGTACCTTTGCGACATTATAAGTTGTATTTCATGCTTATGTGGAGTATTGGATTTAATGATGTTATAAGGACTTGAACTGTTACCAACACTTGCATAGAGATGATTCTTTATGAGTGGTTACTTGGTGTAAATTCTTATATATTTTGGTTTATTCATTATCTCTCAAAAAGCGCTTTTTGCAAGACTTCTGTATAATTATATAAGGTGTATGAAGATTTCCATCGGTATAGATGTGGGTATTTCAACAACCAAGATTGTTGGAATCAGAGAGGGAAAGGTTATTAAACCTTTGCGTATCAAGGCTACTGATCCAGTAACGTCCTTGTATGGAGCTTTTGGAAAATATCTATATGACAATAGGATAGACCTATCTGAGGTTGAGCGTGTTATGCTTACGGGCGTAGGCGCTCACTATATTGATAAGCCTGTTTATGGACTTCCAACGGCTAAGGCAGATGAGTTCTTGGCAGATGGCTTAGGTGCTCAGTTTGAGTCGAAGTTGCAACGTATGATTGTAGTTTCTATGGGTACGGGTACCTCACTTGTACTTTGTGATGGCAATGAGATACGTCATATTGGTGGTATCGGTATTGGTGGCGGTACGTTGAGTGGTCTTTCACGTTTGTTGTTACAGACTGATAACATTAACGAAATCATTGCTTTGGCTAATAAGGGAGATATTTCTCGTATCAATCTTCAGATTAAAGACATCTCAACCAGTCCGCTTCCAGGCTTGCCAATGGATGCTACTGCATCTCTCTTTGCCAATGCGCAGGCTAATGCAAGTCGTGAAGATATTGCCTTAGGCTTGATAGGTCTGGTGTTACAGTCTATCGGTTCAGCAACAATCTTGAGTTCTTTGAATAGTGATATCCGTGATTTTGTACTCATAGGTAATCTTAGTTTGTTGCCACAATGCGAACTCCTTTTCCCTGTTATGGAGAAGATATACGATGTTCGCTTTATTATTCCGAAGAATTCAGAGTATTGTACGGCAATCGGTGCAGCTTTACAAGCAGATAACATTGAGACAGTTTAATCATTGTTTATAAAGGATTACAGGCACTTTGTAGCGCTGTCTACAAAGTGCCTGTAGTATTATAGTAACCTATCTGCTGTATAGATAGTTAAAGATAAATAGCTTTATCCTTTCTTTAAGATGATATTTTTCTTAAAGAGAGGATTTCTCCTAACTTGGCTAAGACTGTCAACTATCTATCCTATTGTTATCCTCTGATATTGAAAATCATTTCTTTTTAGACCTCTATAATATGCAGATAAGGGTTTGAAAAATCATTACATAATTTCAAATAAAACATCTATAACTAACGGCAAAAATACATATAAGAAGCAGGTTTGCAATCAGCAGGAAATCAGTTAGTTATAAAGTAGCAAAGTAAAAGGTGCTTAATTGGACTTCAAAAGGGCGTTAGTAAGGGGCTTAAAGGGCACCTTTTGCAAGCCAATTAGGCGTCTTTTAGAAGCCAAAAGAGCATTTATTGGTTTTGAACTGTATGAAAATAGTTTACAAGTTTCAACTAATGAGGGAATAAATTGTTTGTATAAGACGGATAGACATCGCACCTAATTACATTTATCGTGTAGTTTATCTCTCTTTATAAAACAATCTTATTGGAGGTGATTATACCAGTGTTGGGTGATGGTTTTTGGGTGTTGAGCCTTTATAAAACCATCTTATTGGAGGTAATCATACTATGTATGTGGATTAATCTCATACTATTAACAATCTACGCATTTAAAAGAAGAACCTTAACTATACCTTCGGAACAGTCCCAAGGTTCTTCTCTATCTCGTCATCAGAGAGTGTATAGTTTCTTAAATCACCATTGATATAGGTGTCATAAGCCGTCATATCAATGAGTCCATGACCAGAAAGACAGAAGAGAATAACATCTTCTTTTCCTGCTTCCTTTGCCTTCTTTGCTTCTCGAATGGCAGCTGCAATGGCATGACAACTCTCTGGTGCGGGGATAATTCCTTCTGTGCGAGAGAAGAGAATACCTGCTTCAAAGCTTTCTAACTGTGGTATATCCATTCCACACATGTATCCGTCTTTGAGCAATTGACTCACGATGACACCAGCACCATGATAGCGTAAGCCACCTGCATGGATATTGGCTGGTTTGAAATCATGGCCAAGCGTGAACATTGGTAGCAAGGGAGTGTAACCCGCTTCATCACCGAAGTCGTATTCAAACTTGCCACGTGTCAGTTTTGGACAGCTATTTGGCTCTGCTGCAATAAACTCTGTTTTCTTTCCTTCAAGGATATTGTGGCGCATAAATGGGAATGCAATACCACCAAAATTACTACCACCACCAAAGCAGGCAATGACCTTATCAGGATATTCTCCAGCCATTTCCATTTGCTTCTCAGCCTCTAAGCCGATAATTGTTTGGTGCAATGCAACGTGATTGAGTACTGAACCTAAAGTGTATTTACAGTTAGGTGTAGTTCTTGCCAATTCGATAGCCTCTGAGATAGCTGTTCCCAACGAACCGGGATGTGTTGGGTCGCGTGTAACAATGTCCTTTCCTGCACGTGTAGACATTGAAGGTGAACCTTCAACCATAGCCCCGAAAGTCCTCATAATCAGCGAACGATAAGGTTTCTGTTGCATGGAAATCTTTACCTGATAAACCGCTGCTTCAAGTCCGTATACCTTTGCAGCGTAGGATAGTGCTGCACCCCATTGACCCGCACCAGTCTCTGTTGTGACATTTGTTACACCTTCCTGCTTGCAATAGTAACACTGAGGGATGGCAGAATTAACCTTATGTGAGCCAAGTGGATTTACACTTTCATTCTTGAAATAGATATGTGCTGGTGTGCCTAATGCTTTCTCCAAAGCATACGCACGGACAAGAGGTGTGGAGCGATAATACTTATACATCTCCAACACTTCTTCAGGAATATCAATCCAAGCATGCTCACAATCAAGTTCTTGTTTTGCACATTCCTTACTGAAAATTTCAGAAAGATCCTCTGCTGTCATTGGCTTACGCGTAGCCGGATGGAGTGGAGGAAGGGGCTTTGTGGGCATGTCTGCCTGAATATTATACCACTGTGTAGGGATATCTTTCTCGTCAAGTATAAATCTTTTCTGTTGTGCCATACTCTTACTCAATTATACAATGGATGATGTTTATTGAAAGCTGATGTACCACAAAGTTACAAAATAAGATTTCTTAATTGCATGAAATGATAATATTTTTAGTAATTTTGCTGCCATTATGATAATAATCGCTACTATTCTTGCATACTTTTGCATCTTATTGTTAATAAGTAGAATAACGGGACATAAAGCAGACAACGATGCTTTCTTTCGTGCAAACCGTCAGTCACCTTGGTATCTTGTTGCCTTCGGAATGATTGGTGCCAGTATTTCTGGTGTCACCTTTGTTAGCGTTCCGGGAATGGTACTGTTGAGCGATATGACCTATATGCAGACATGTTTAGGTTTTGTGCTGGGCTATTTTGCAGTTGCATATCTGTTACTTCCTGTTTATTACCGCCTAAAGTTGACAACTATCTACTCTTATTTACAAACACGTTTAGGCGATTATAGCTATAAGACTGGTGCTTCATTTCCTTTTGTCTAAGATGACAGGTGCGGCTGTGCGCTTCTATGTTGTTTGTATGATACTTCAACGTTTCGTCTTAGATGCCTACGGCATACCTTTCCCCATTACTGTCGTGGCTCTTGTAGCACTTATTTGGCTCTACACGCGTAGGGGAGGAATTCGTACACTGGTCTTGACAGACACCTTTCAGACCCTTTGTATGCTCCTTGCCCTCGTTCTTATTATATATAAGGTGGTCGAAACATTGGGCATGTCGCTTCCAGAAGCAGCTCAAGCGATAGCCAATGACAGTCATTCTCGTATTTTTGTTTTCGATGACTGGGTATCAAAACAGAACTTTTGGAAACAGTTCCTTAGCGGTATCTTTATTGTTATTGTTATGACAGGACTGGACCAAGACATGATGCAAAAGAATCTTACTTGTAAGACTTTGCGTGAAGCACAGAAGGATATGTGTACCTATGGTTTTGCCTTTGTACCTGCCAATTTACTCTTTTTATCCTTGGGTGTACTGTTAATGATGTATTTCAATAGTATCGGGCAAGCCTTGCCTGACGTGCCAGATAATCTAATGTTGCAGGCTGTTGCAGGTGGACAATTAGGTACATTGGTTGTCATTCTCTTTACAATCGGTATTGTTGCAGCGTGCTTCTCCAGTGCAGACTCTGCCTTAACCGCCTTAACAACAACCTATTGTGTAGACATCTGTAATCGTCCAAAGGATGAAAAGTTACGCAAACAGGCACATATCGGTGTGTCCATTGTGTTTATTTTGTTTATCCTTATCTTCCGTTATGTCAACTCAACAAGTTTGATAGATGCTATTTACACGATAGCTTCTTATACATATGGTCCACTCTTGGGTCTTTTTGCATTTGGCTTATGTACTAAACGTGCAGTAAATGATCGGTTGACTCCATATATAGCAGTAGCCAGTCCGCTTCTTTGTTTTGCTTTAGACACAATTGTTTCGAAAACTACTGGTTACAAGTTTGGCTATGAATTGTTGATGCTGAATGGATTGATAACATTCTTAGCATGCTTCTTTCTTCCTGCAAGAAAGCAGGGGTTGGATTGCGAAATGAAGTAAGCTTAAAACTTATATTGCATATTTAACTTATGTGTTGTTGCTCAGCACGCATTGTGTTGTTGCTTAGCACCATTGGTGCTGAGTGCTAATTACTTTGCAATATCTTACGATAGTAAAGGTAAACAAACATTAGGAAACCCCATATCTGCTACAAGTAAATCCAAAATATGAAGTAAGTAGGCTTATGTTTACTGGATAGCAATAAGTATGATAAATAATAAAAGGCAAAGAGCACTAAACCCTTTGCCTTTTATTTTTTGTTTGTATGTTATCTTGCCAATAGCTTTTATCTCCTTAAGAGAGAGTTATTTGCAAGTCATTTTTCCTACAGTAACTCTTCAATCTGCTTTGCGATATTCTCAATGCTCTCTGTTGGTTCAAAGCGAGCAACGACCTGTCCCTTCTTATTAATAAGGAACTTGGTGAAGTTCCACTTAATATCTGGATTCTCCTTATAGTTTGGATCAGCCTCAGAAAGCATCTTGTCGAGGATAGGGTAGAGCTTGTGTGACTCATCCCAACCAGCAAAGCCCTTCTGCTCCTTGAGGAACTTGAAGAGTGGGTCAGCGTCTTCACCGTTCACCTTTACCTTCTTGAAGCGTGGGAATTTTGTGCCGTATGTAAGTTTGCAGAACTCATGGATGCTTTCGTCTGTACCTGGTGCCTGCTGTCCAAACTGGTTGCAAGGGAAATCAAGTACTTCAAATCCTTGTGCATGGTACTTCTCATAGAGTGCCTCCAACTCCTCGTAAGTTGGTGTGAAGCCACATTTTGTAGCTGTGTTTACAATCAGTAGCACCTCATTAGAAAACTCTTTCAGTGAAAATGCCTTACCTTTTCTGTCTTTGACAGAGAATTCATAAACTGTTCTCATTTCTGTTTCTTATCTTCTCTTTATATAGTTTACTTATTTGTGTGTTGCAAATGTACGAATTTTATTTGTTTCCTCCTTCATTGTTTAGGAGTTTTTTAGTAATCGATTTAATTCGTAATAGATTATTGGAGATTCTTTATTCGGGTTGATGATATGGAGCGGAATCTTTTTTAATAGGGATTTCCCTATCTTCAAATAGTGTATTTACTCGATAAACATCTTATAATTTCACTATTTTTGCATCAGTAAATAAACAAAGAATAAGAATTAAATAGGATATGAGTATGAGACGAATTTCAAAATTTTTCATGGCACTTGCAATAGTTGCGAGTCCATTGGCATTGACAAGTTGTGACGATGATCCTTGGGGAGATAATAACTATTACTATAATGATTTGGTAAATGATGCAGTACGAAACTACCTGCGTGAATACCCAAGTGGCTCAAGTTATTATACAGCTTACAACTGGTTCTATTATTATTACCCAGAAGCAACAACCTCAGAGTTCTACGCCTTTATGGATGCTGTAGGTAATAACAGTAGTTATAATTGGAATAATAACTATCGTCAGGAGGAGAACGGACAAGTAAATAAACTGGTTGAAGAAGCACAGACACTTACCGGTGAGTGGGATGGTAATATGACTGTTGAGTACACGGATGATGCAACACGTCAGCGTAAGAGTAATAGTTTTAGAGCTAACATGAAGTTCTTCCAGTATAAATCTTCTGCTAATTCACTTCAAGGTAATGGTGTTGAGGTAGATACTGATGCACAGGGTAACACACAGACATTGGCATTCTCTTGGAAAGTTTTGGATAATGGAAACATTGAAATAAAGTACACAAAGACTGGTACTATCTTCAATCTTGACATCAATGCTACTAATGATGGGTTCCACTTAGGATATGATAAGACAAAGGGTTATGACACCTTCTATGGTGTAGCACGCAGTACAAACACAACAGATGTTATGCGTTTCGACCTTGCTCGTCAGAGACCAGCAAGTGCAAAGGCTCAAAATGCTTTGACAAGAGCTTCAAGCAAGGCTTCCTTTGGTTCTGCTAAGGCGAACGACTATGCAAAGAATAGTGCTGAAGCAGTGAATGGTCTGCGTGAAAGATAACAAAAGCTAATCGCTTTTCTATAGCTTCATATATACTTGAATGGGTCCCACCAACTGCGAAGTTGGTGGGATTTTTGGTTCCTCCGTTAAATGCGTAGATTGTTAATAGAATGAGATTAATTCACATACATGGTATGATTTCCTCCAATAAGATAGTTTTATAAAGGCTCAACACCCAACAACTATCACCCAACACCAGTATGTTTACCTCCAATTAGAGGGTTTTAGAACGGGGGATAAATTAAACGATAAACGTAATTAGGTTCGATGTCTATCTGTTTTATACAAACAACTTATTCCCTCATTAGTCGAAATTTGTAAACTATTTTCGTGTAGTTCAAAACTAATACATGCTCTTTGGGCTTCTAAAAGATGCCTAATTGGCTTGCAGAAGGTGCCCTTTTGAGGTCTAACTAACGCCCTTTTGGAGTCCAATTAAGCACCTTTTACTTTACTAATTTATAACTAATTGATTTGCTGTTGATTATAGAGCAGCTTTTTATATGTGCTTTTGCCATTAATTATAGATGTTTTACTTGAAATTATGTAATGATTTTTCAAATTCTTGTCTATAGATTTTTGAAGTCTTAAATGAAATTGTTTTCAATGAAAGTGGATGATAAAAGGATAGATAGTTGACTGTCTCAGCCAAGTTAGGAGATATTTTTGTTTAATGAGTTACTTCGTTTCTTACATTAAAGCAATACGAAAAGTGTCCACACATTTAATGGAAGAACCGGATTTTTTGTCTTTATTATTTGTCGTTTAATTATTGTATTCTATAATTGTAAACTCTGAATTTGTCTTAATCATATTTACGATTTTTAAATTATATTGCTGATTTTCAGTCTTTTTTCGTACCTTTGCAGTCCGTTCTCTTTCTGAAAAGGGGGAGAAACTGCATGATTTGATGATAAAAGATGAGGAGAATCATACAATTTATAAAGGAGTGGACACTACCAGTGTCAATAGCTACAGGTAGCTTATTATACCTTGTTTTTGCCTTTATACCAGCCTTGGATGGCGCAGCAAACTTTTTTGCTCCTATCCTTGACGCAGCTCTTCCATTGTTTATGTTCCTCGTCTTATACGTTACCTTTTGCAAGGTAGACTTCCGTAAGCTAATTCCAGTAGGTTGGCATCTTTGGATAGCAGTCTCTCAAGTGCTGATGGTTGCGGTTGTTATTGGGGCAATCTTGTTCTTCCATGTCACAGGTAAGTCGCTCATATTACTTGAAGCTCTACTCACTTGTATCATTTGTCCTTGTGCCTCAGCAGCCGCAGTGGTTACACAGAAGTTAGGTGGAAACCTTGAGGAAATGACAACTTATACCTTCCTTTCCAACTTTCTCTGTGCCTTGTTGATACCAGTCTGCTTTCCCTTGCTTGATGCTGAAGCAGATATAACTTTCTGGAGTGCTTTTGTGGCAATTCTTTATAAGGTGTGTCTGGTATTGGTAGTACCGATGATTTTGGCTTATATAACGAAACATTGGCACACTTTATGTAGGTTCTATCAATGGGTAATCAGTGTGAACAACCTTAGTTATTATCTTTGGGGATGTTCATTACTCATCGTTTCAGGCACAACAGTAAAGAACATTGTCCATGCTGAGGTAGCTGTTAGCTTCCTTTTGTTGATTGCAGTGTTGGCATTAATACTTTGCTTGATACAATTTGCCATGGGCAAATATATTGGTCATTTCTTCCGCAGTACGATTAATGCGGGACAGGCTTAGGGCAGAAGAACACTGCTTTTGCTATCTGGATAGCCTACACTTATCTGAATCCATTGTCAACTGTGGGTCCAGGCTGCTACATCTTGTGGCAGAACATTATTAACAGCGTAGAGATATGGCGGTATGACCACGCCATTAAACGCAAAAATAAATAATTGTGAGAACAATAAAGTATTTTATAGTATTACTATTTCTTTTCCTCTTGTCACCTGCTGTTTCAGCGCAGGATGCTAACGGAATAAACGAACATGATGTCGAACCGGCTAAATCAGTAGAGCCAGATGTAATGCCAGTAGCTGCTAAATCTCAAACAGCTTTAGCCTCGGTAGAAGAGATGGCAATGGAACCACTGCCCACATCGACAACCCGAGTGTCACAGGTGGCAGAAAGTCGTGACCAAGTAGTACTTCTCATTGGTGACTCTATGGCTGATGGTCTTGGCTCTCGATTTAATGATTATGCCGTGAAGAACGGTTTTAAGTTTCATTCAATCGTATGGTATGGAAGCACAACACGCGACTGGGCGATTGCTGCCGACCTTCAATATCAGATTGAAAGAGTGCGTCCTACTTATATAATTATTAGCTTAGGTACCAATGACTTAGGTTATAAGGATTATAGTAGACGTGAAACAGCAATTCAAACGATTCTGAGTCGTGTTGGTAACATTCCATATGTATGGGTTGGTCCTCTTCCTTGGAAGAAGATAAAAGATAGAACAATTGTTGATGTGATACGTGAATGTACGGGTGAAGGTCGATTCTTTGACAGTAGTTCTGTCATTGCTTCTCGAGCAGATGGTATTCATCCAACACGTCAAGGTGCTGCCCTTTGGGTGGATAAGATTGTAGAGTGGATGGGCGAACCAGAGCTGAATGCAAATCCTATAGAGATGGAAAAGCCCGATTTTGCTACTCATTTCAAGCATGACGAGAAGCATGGTATGGGTTATCACGGTCGTCGATAGATTTGAAATATTATTACAATCTTAATGGCTTTTTATACCATGTTTCTCTTCAAAAACACTACTGTTTTGAATGCATTTGTAAACTCCAGATAAACAGGAAGTTATAAAGCTGTAAGGTAATAGGTGCTTAATACCATTGCAAAAGGGTGTTAGTTACATCCCAACTAACGCCCTTTTGCACGTCAATTAAGCCTTAATTCGAATGCAATTAAGCCTTAGTTGTTTTCTAATATTACGATTTTATTTTACAATCTGGTTGATGTTAAGATGCTATTATGTGACAATGGTACCATAGAACTTGTCTTTTGGGGACATTCTATAGCTATGGTTTCTTTGTACAAAGTAGCTGTTTAGGTGTCTAACTCTTATTAATAATGTATATACCCCCTGCAGCTAATGCACCAGCTATCATATATTTGATATAGAATGTTTCGTCAAGGCATAGGCAAGAGGTAACTGCACCGACAACAGGAATCAATGAATTGTAGATAGCTACCTTACCAACGGGATTGCAAGTGAGTAGTTTGTTATAGAGCGTGAAACCTAATGTACTAATAGCGATGAGTAAGAGTAGGTAGGTAATACCTAAAAGGGTAATCTGTGGAAGTTCACCACCCATCATTAGTCCAGGGATAATCAATAATGCACCACCTATTGCTAAGCTGTAGCCTGTACCAACAAATACATCTACACGTTTGCCTAATCCACGCGTAAGCAGTGATGCTGATGCACCACAAAGAGCATTGAGAATAATCATTCCGTCACCTAACCAGGTGAACTTTCCACTCTCAGCTCCACCCAAGTTTAGTGATAGAATACCAGCAAAACCAACAATACATCCTATAATCTTCTTGACTGTCATGCGGTCGCTCTTGAAGAAGATACAAGCAAAGATAACGACAGAAAAGACACTAAGCGAGTTGAGAATGGCTGCTCGTGAACCTTCACTATGTGATAATCCAAAGTAGAAGAAGGCATAATGTAAGGTGGTATTCATCATACAGAATAGAAGGATATACCACCAATCTATAGGTTTTCTCACTTTGAAATCACGCTTCTTAGTACCTGCAATCGCCAATATAATCAGTCCCGAAAGACAGAAACGAATACCAGCAAAAAGCATTTTTGAGCCGGTCATATCTGCTGAGATGGCAAACTCTGAGAAGCCTAATTTAATCAAAGGATAAGCCCAGCCCCATGCAATGGCAGCTGTGAGGGCAAAGATAGTCACCCATAGAGGTTGTTGAAATATACTTTTTGTTTGTGTCATTAGTTGTTTGTTGTAATTTGAATTAATATTAAATCATTGAAAGTCAGTCATTATTACGAATCCTCTCTTTCCTTACTTTAATATGTATAAACTTGCTATCATAAATTATTTTCATGGAAATAATTTTTTTATTTACGTGATAAAAAAACATTTATTTCCATGAAAATAAACTCCTCTTTTCACGTAAATAATTCACGAGAAGATATTATCAACGACCTACATTCATTGTGCAAAGGTACGTTCTTTCCTCGACATATGTTGTCTTTTAGCCGCTTTTTTATCTCCGCTTAATTAGGTTATTTGTTCTTAATTGTTTATCTTTGCGAGTAATTTATACTTTATTAAAACAGATGAAGAAGTTAATATATTCCTTTTTACTGGCTTTATTCGTAGCTAATGTTCATGCACAGTCTTTAACTGACACATTACGCCATGAAGTGTTATTAGAAACAGACAGTGGAAACATTCGTATTCAACTTTACAATGAGACACCACGTCATCGTGATAACTTCTTAAAGTTGGTGCGAAGTGGTGCCTATAATGGGGTGTTGTTCCACCGTGTTGTTAAAGATTTTATGATTCAAACAGGTGATATGGGCTCAAAGAAAGCAAAGCCAGGACAGGCTTTAGGTGATACGCCAGAGACCTACTCGCTCCCTGCAGAGATAGATTATCCGAAGCTGTTGCACCGTCGTGGAGCTGTTGCTGCAGCTCGTGAGGGCGATGATGTCAATCCAAAACGAGAGTCATCTGCCTCACAATTCTATATTGTATGGGGTATAATGTTCTCTGATGGACAGCTTGATTGGGCACAGAAACGCCTTAACGAACATACAGACAGTACGGTGCAGATGACACCTGAGGTGCGTCAAATGTATAAAGAAGTGGGTGGTTCGCCTCATTTGGACGGACAGTATACTGTCTTTGGGCAGGTGTTAGATGGATTAGATGTTGTTGAACGTATTCAACGCCAGCCTGTTGACGCCAATGACCGTCCATTAGTTGATGTCCGTATCCGTAGAGCAACCATATTGAAATAGGGTTGTCTTTATTATTTCAAACAGTAAATACAAAGTAAAGTTACTATAAATTTATGTCAATCAACAGAAAAGCAACAGCCTGTCTGTTTGCGCTTATGCTCGGAAGTGGAGTAGGTGTAGCAGGTAACAGGTTTGTCTATCGTGCTGTAAAAGATACGATTACACAGCGCATAGACACTACAAAACAGAATGTTCAGAAAGGTAAAGCACCTGAGAAAGAGAAAGAAAAGCCTTCTGCTTATGAACAACTTGTAAAGAAAAAAGGAAGTGTACAGCAGGGACTCTTCACTGTAAGACATATTGATGATCAATGGTATTTTGAAGTTCCTGACTCAATTATAGGTCGTTATCTCCTTGCTGTGACTCGTTTCACAGCTGTTCCACAGAACTTTGGTAAGTTTGCAGGAGAGGCAGTAAACCAACAAACTGTTTATTTTGAGCAACGTGATGACAAGACAATGTTGCTTCGTGCCTACGTTCTTTCGCAGGAAGCTAATCCAAAGAGCAGTATTTCGCGTACGTTGAAAGCCTCAACAGCTGATCCTATCGTAGCTTCGTTCAAGGTGATTGGACGTAACAAGGATACTAAGGCACAGCTGATTGATGTCACACCATTGTTTGTTAAAGACAATGCAGTGCTGAGTGTATCGTCAGAGAACTCTAAGCAATTGAAGTTAGGTGGACTCATGTCTGACCGTACTTTCATAGATACGATGAAGGTTTATCCAATTAATGTTGAGATTGCTACGACACGTACTTATTCAAGTGCACCTTCTGCAGTACCAGCTTCTTATACAGGTGCGATGACAATCGGACTGAATACCAGTGTTGTTCTTCTTCCAAAGGTACCTATGCGTAAGCGAGTATGGGATAATCGTATAGGTTATTTTACGAATAGATATACTATCTTCAGCGACGATCAGACAAGACAGACCGCGAGCAGTTTATCTCTCGATTCCGTTTAGAGCCTAAAGATAAGAAGGCATACGCAAAGGGTAAGCTTTCAGAGCCTATCAAACCTATTGTATTCTATATTGATCCAGCCACACCAAAGAAGTGGGTTCCATACTTGATGAAGGGTATCGAGGATTGGAATGTTGCTTTTGAGGCTGCAGGTTTTAAGAATGCTATACAGGCAAAAGAGTGGCCTAATGACCCAACGATGAGTGTTGATGATGCTCGTTTCAATGTTCTTCGTTATCTACCAGCTGAGATTGAAAACGCATATGGTCCTCGTATCGTTGATCCACGTAGTGGAGAGATTATCGAAAGTCATATTTGTTGGTATCATAATGTGATGAATCTCTTGACAAAGTGGTACTTCACTCAGTGTTCTCCATTAGATAAGCGTGCACAGACGGCACACATGGACGACAAACTTATGGGTGAATTGATTCGCTTTGTATCAAGTCATGAGGTGGGACATACACTCGGATTGCGTCATAATATGGGTGCAAGCCATGCTACTCCTGTAGAGAAACTACGCGATAAGAAGTGGGTAGAGGAACATGGTCACACTGCCAGCATTATGGACTACGCTCGTTTCAATTACGTTGCACAGCCAGAAGATGGCATTTCTGAGCGCGGACTCTTCCCACGTGTGAACGATTACGACAAGTGGGCAATCCGTTGGGGCTATCAATATCGTCCAGAGTTCAAAGATGAGATGGATGAGAAGGAGAAGTTGATGACTGAGACAACAGCCATTCTTGCAAAGAATCCACGTCTTTGGTTTGGTGGTGAGGGTAAGAATGAAGACCCACGTGCACAGACAGAAGACCTTGGAGATGACAATGTGAAGGCGAGTGATTATGGTATTAAGAACTTGAAACGTATCGTTGCAAAACTTCCAGAGTGGACACGTCAGCCTAACGACCAGTACGAGGACCGCATGGAAATGTGGCGAAGTGTTGTTGGTCAGTATGGACGTTATACGAATCATGTACTGAAGAACATTGGTGGTCGTTACATTAACAATATGCCTGGGCAGAAACCTTATGAAGTTGCACCAGCTAAGAAGAGTAGAGATGCTGTCGACTATATCGGTCGTCAGGTGTTTGAAGCACCACTTTGGCTTTATCCTTCATCTATGACTGATATAGCAGGTACCGATCTTGTCGACGAAATCAGTACTTATCAGGATCGTATTCTGAAGGTGATGATGAACGGAACCATTATGGATAAGATTTATAAGGACCAGCGTGAGGCAGGTGCTTATCAGTTCAAAGACTATCTTGATGATTTGTTCCACAGTGTTTGGAAGCCACTCACTGGTCTTAATGATATGCAGGTACGCACACGTCGCTTACTCGAGCGTAACTATGTAGACCAACTGAATAGCCTTTTAAATCCTGTTCAGAAAGACAAACCAACCGTTGCTGACCGTGCAAGTAATTCAGATATTATGCTCTATCTCATGCAGCATTTAGATACTGTTGAGCAGTTCTGTAAAGCACAAGCAGCACAAAGTGAGGGCATTAACCTTCTTCATTACAACGATTTGTTACGTCAGATTAAGCTGATTCGTGAGCGTCGTGTGACAGTAAAGTAATTGTTTAAGTAAATTCCTAACCATATACAAGAAGACTATTTGTGTTTATGGTTGTAATATTCGTCCATAGCAGAGTTTGAAGTTCTGCTATGGACGTTTTCTTTAACTGTAGTTTTGGACTTGCCACTATGGTATTTTGCGATGTATTTAGCAGTCAACACGAATGGTGTTAAGCCTCCGCACCATATGTGCGGGGCGTTAGCACCAGTGTAAATAATGAAAGTTTTGGATACTATTAATTATGAAATAAGATATAAAAAGGTACAGATGCACATTTTGTAAGGCTAAATTACATGATTATTCATAATTATTAGGTAAAGAATACCTAATTTAGAGTATTGCTTAATACTTGTATTTTCTATACCTTTGCAATGTGTTTTACAATTAAAGGTATTAATTTCAGGATTTTTAAATGAAAGTGATAAAGCTCATAGCTCTATTGTTATTGTTGTCGATAGGGCAAGTTTTAAGAGCTCAAGGAACATCAAAAGCAGCAGAAAATCATATTGTTAACATTGTTGTTACCGATAAGAATACGAAAGAAAGTGTGATTATGGCTAACTGTTCGCTTGATCCATTAGGTTCTTTTAATGTAACGGATATAGACGGAAAAGCAGTATTCCAAAAGGTTCCAGCAGGCACGTTTACGCTGAAAGTTAGTTATGTGGGTTATGAAACCTATACAACAACGTTCAAAGTAGAGAAAGATTTAACCGTTAATGTTCAGCTTGTTCCAACCTCTTTGGCATTAAAGGAGGTTGTTGTGACGGCAAAGCAGAATGCATCGGGCGCTTCCACGTCTTCTATTATTGGGCGTCAGGCAATCGATCACTTACAGGCTTCGTCGTTGGCTGACATCATGCAGCTCATTCCTGGTAAAGAGATGGGTAATGTAGACATGACTCAGAAGTCTAATCTACAGCTCCGTACGCTCCGTAATAATAATACAAGTGCCTTTGGTTCAAGCATTGTTGTTGATGGTGTTCCTATCTCTAATAATGGATTGTTGACACAAGGACAATTCTCATCTACGGCTTTTACAGGTACAGATTTGCGTCAGATAGCTGCCGATAATATTGATAATGTAGAGGTAATACGTGGTATTCCTTCTGCAGAGTATGGCGATTTGACAAGCGGTCTTGTAGTTGTTCATTCCAAGGTGGGTGTAACTCCATGGCAGATAAAGGCAAAGGTGAATCCTGCAATGACAAATGCTTCGTTGACAAAGGGATTCTCTTTGAACAAAGCTGGTATAATGAATGTAAACTTAGACTATGCTAAGGCGTGGGGTGACCCACGTCAAAAGACACGCAGTTATGACCGTTATACTTTCAATTTGGGGTATAGTTATGATCTTAGTAAGCGTTGGCACACTGAGACAAAACTTCGTTTCTTGTCTTCACAGGACTGGTCGGGCAAGGACCCTGATGCTATTCAAGATGGTACGGAAACCAAGAATAAGACTGCAACGGTTGGTCTGACGCATAATGGTCGTATCTCTGTTGATAAACTTTTTATGCGTTCGCTCAATTATACATTAGGTCTTAGCTATGGAGAGACAGACAATGTACAAACGTCATTCGTACCAGTTAGTACAGGTCTACTTCCTATCTTAACTTCAAGAGAGACAGGTTATTTCAACGTACCTTGGAAGACACAGTCTTATAAGGCTACTGGTAGAACAGAGAGCAGACCTGGTAATCTGTTTGCAAAGATTAATGATACCTTCTATTTCAAAGCCGGTAAGACGCGTCAGAACTTTAAAGTTGGTGTGGAATACCGTTATGATTGGAATAGTGGAAAGGGCTATTATAACGACAATGATTTGTTACCACTACAACCAAATAGCAATGGTCGTCCACGTGCTTTCAATGATGTGCCGGGCTTACATCAGATAGCTGCATACGCAGAGGATAACTTCTTGTGGAATATTAATAAGATTAACAGACTGCGTGCGAACCTTGGACTTCGCTTTACAGCCATGCAACCTTTCAGTAATGTTGCTACAACATCGCTTTCTCCACGTCTTAATCTTTCATTAAGCGTTACCCCTTGGCTTGATATTCGTGGTGGAATTGGTATGAATTCCAAGACTCCAGGCTTGGCATACCTCTATCCTGATACGAAGTATGATGACCGTGTGGCTGCTAACTATTTCCCACAGTCTGACCCATCAGCACAGTTGCTTGTCTATCATACGCAGGCTTACAAGGTAGATTACTCTAAGAACTTGAAGAATGCAACAACTACTAAGGTTGAGTTGGGCGTAGACTTTAAACTGAAAGGTGGTCGTCGTCTGAGTATTCTTGCTTATCGTGACCGTACACCGAATGGTTTTGAATCCTTAGGTGAGTTCTTTGTCTATCCTTATAGTATCTTTACGCAGGCGCAAGGACTGAATATAACACCGGGACAGGCTACAACAATTGATTATACAAACCCTTATCGTACCTTTAATGGCTATATGACAACGGGTGCAGTTGGTAATACAAACACCTCTATTAATAAAGGTTTAGAGTTTGATTTTGAACTTGGAGAGATTCGTCCTTTGCACACATCTTTCTTCTTTAGTGGTGCTTATTCTGAGACAAAGACCTATTCAACAGGTCGCAATACAGAAGCTGTAAGGGCAGCATTATTGCCAACGTCTTATTCAAGTTATAGTGTTACACCATTTAGAGTAGTCTATCCTTCAGGACAAGATTACGAAAAGTATCGTCGTTTCCTCAATACATTGCGTGTCGTAACGAATATTCCAGCACTCAAGATGGTAGCTTCGTTTACAGCTCAGGCAATTTGGTATGACTGGCATACATCCTTTAAAGCAAATAAGAATCCTATAGGTTACTTTGGTGCAGACCTTATAGAGCATCCTATAACAGCGGACATGATGTCAGGTTTCTTGGGTATGGATGGCCAATATTATGCGTCACGTCCAACAGGAGTTGATGTTGTTGCCATTAATGACCTTACTCTTCGTGTTAGCGATAATAAGCCTTCAAAGTCGCCAATAGAATGGAATTTGCAAGGAAGACTTACTAAACAGCTTAGTAACTTTGGTGGTCTTTCCCTTTATGTGAACAATATGATTTATTATGAGCCATACCTAACAGGCAACAACTCACTAACGTTAAGCCAGCGCAACACGGGTAAGTTTAGTTTTGGTGTAGAGCTTTATGTTAATTTGTAACGATATGAAAGCAATAAAGTATTTATTTTCGATCCTCACAGTAGCGCTTGTTTTTAGTTCTTGTGTTGATTATTCAGATGCCTCAGAGGCTGTAACAGCTAAGGTACAACTTCAACTTCCTGATGAGTTGAATGGTCATATGACATTAGAAGGGCATACCGTTTCCCTCCAATTGAATGGTGTTACCTATTCTGCACAGACTGATGCTGCGGGCGTAGCAACCTTCTTTAATATTGTTCCTGATGTCTATAATATCTCTGCTTCATGGGATATAACGTCGTCAGAGTATAATAGGATTACAGGAAGTAGTCAGGTAATTAATGGTGCAACAGTGTCAGGTAGTTTGAATTCACAACTTATCAATGGTTCAGAACCTTTGCTTCTCACGACCACTCTCTCTGTAAAACGAGATATAGTCATCAGTAAGATATATGCTGCTGGCTCTAAAGACAATAATAATAAGCGATATGTAGCAGGTCAGTATATTGAACTTTACAATCAATCTAACGATTCTGTAGATGTTGCTGGACTTTATATTGGACTGCTTGAGACGGATGTTCCACAGGCTTATACCCTCGAAAACCTCAAGACAAACTATGCTGATTCAGTCGTATTGGTTAAGCAAGTGTTCCGTATACCAACTGATAAGAGTTATAAGGTAGCTCCAGGTGGAACTGTTCTCTTGGTGAATAGTGCTATTGATCATAGTCTTAACAGTCCGTTAGAGCATAGTCTCTTGAACGCAAACTTTGAAGCAAAGGACGTGAAAGGTAAGATGTTAAACAATCCAGAGGTACCTGCTTTGCAGAATGTCTTTAATATCTATTCGGGCATTTCATACATGAATATTGTCACAACAGGGCAGGGTGTAGTTATATTCCGCTCTTCTGCAGATATCAGTCAACTGAAACTTACTTATAAGTTTGGCAAGACAAGCGGCACACAGTATGGACTTCTACCAAAGCGTTATATCATTGATGGCGTTGATTTCCTTCGTCATAAGGCAACAGGAACGGACGTTGGTGAGAAGCGTCTTTACAATGACATTGATGCTGGTTATATAAGTATTAATGCAACAGCAGGTCTGTCGGGTGAGGTTATCTATCGTAAGACAGCTTCTACAGCAGCAGGCGGACATAGCATTCTCATGGATACAAACAATAGTACTAATGATTTTCAGGTGTCAACATCGGTAACTCCATAATATAAATTCCGTATGTCATCGTCAATCATTATTTATATTAACGATTAGTTTATGAATACTTCACATATAGTTTTAGGCTTATCCAAGTTTGCACAATCCTCACTGCAAAGAGGCTGGGGAAGGCTTTACTTATTGCTATTCACACTCCCTACAATGGCACAGACGTCTTCTGACTCTCTTATGGTTGAGGCTGAATATCGCTTTTGCAAGTCTTACACAACTTTGGCATAACACAAACAACGCTTCAGGACTATCTCTTGATGATTCCTCAAACAGAGGATTTGAATCCGTAGGATTCAGTCATCGTGGTGGTGACTATCATCGTGTGCAGGAAGGAGGAGCAATGAATAATCTTCAGTTCTTTACGGAACGTTATCAGAAAATAGGTAAATACCTGTACAGCTATGGTAAGGTAGATTTTAATCTTGGTCGTACAAAGGATCGCGCTTTTGCTGACCAGTATCGCCCTTATAATGCTAATCCCTATCAATCAGGTAGTGCTATTGCTGGAAGTTATGATCATCAGAACCTCGATATGACGGCTGCAGTGGGTACGACAGACTTCTCTGGTTGGCGTTTTGGCCTACAACTAAACTATCAGTTAGGTGACCTTTCTCGTCTTCGTGACCCTCGTTCTCGTTCGCAACTGCTTGATTATCGACTGACACCAGCTGTCTCTTACACGATGGGAAACCATACACTCGGCTTGTCGGGTTACTATGATCGTCGTAAAGAGAAGATGGGTCCATTAGTAACAGTGCAGAGTGATGCTACGTTGACCTATTACCTTCTCTCTGGTATGGAGAATGCAACTGGTACAATCGGTGGATATTCAAGCTTTAATCGTGAATGGGTGAATCACCAATTAGGGACAGAATTTGATTATGAATACCGTTCAGCACGCTTTCAGACATTGAATAGTTTTGGTATAAGTCGTGGTGAAGAGTATGCTTATGGTACTTATAAATATGAGCCGGGCAGATACTTTACTTATCGATACAACGCTCAATCACAAAATCGTTTGTACACAGGTACAATCTTACATCAAGCTGATTTCCGTCTGGATTGGCTGCAAAGCTATGCAGATGAGTATCGTCAGCAGTTGATCATCAAGAATGATCCACAGATAGGAACGACCTCTTACACCTACGAAAAGCAGTTAGAGTTCCGCAAACGTTATCAAGTTCGCACCTTTGATTTCTCCTTCCGTTATCGTGCTAACTTCATTAATACGTCTTTAATAGCAGGTAGTCGATACTTAACATCCTCTACCAGAGGCTATATGGGCTTTTCTGTTGATACACATAAGGCAAGCAACCGCCATCTTCTGCCATCATCATCATCAGATTACAGCCGTGTGAACTTTCAATTAGAGAATGGTATCTCGCTGTTTAAGCAACGTCTTACGGCAGATGTAACTCTCGGTTATAGTCTTTCTACACGTGCCGACCTTAAATTAGCAGATAATACTTCTATTCTTGCAGAGCGTGTCTTACTGAAAGACTTACCTTATTATGATGCTAATCTCCTTCATGGAAGTCTACAGGTGATGTATCAGTTCCCACTGACTATAAAGAAATCGCGTGCTATGTGGTTTGTGAAAGCCTTTGGAGACTTTACTTCTGCCAATACTACTGGACATCCAAACCTGTATAACATTGGTTTAGTGTAGGTTTGTTTAACTGATATTATAATCTGGGGAAGCACACTTCCTGATTCAAACGATACATTATAGCAATCCCGTGATTTCTCTATTGGAAATCACGGGATTGTTCTTTTTGATACTGATTTATAATGTTTAAATACTATTCGAGTCATAAGATGCTATCATCTTGACAAGCTATTGTAAGGTAATAAGCCGTTAGCACCATTGGTGTTAAGCCTCCGCACCATATGTGCGGGGCGTTAGCACGATGAAAAAGGAAGAAGTTGATAGTCTTTATTTCTTATGCTTACAAGGGCATATAGACTCGTCTTTGCTAAGTTTTTCGTAGTGTTCCTTACGTTTAGGATTCATAGGGAACCATCCTTTTAAGACACGCTTCTCCTGCGAGATGAGCTCACCAATTCCCCAAAGGAATGAAGCTCCAAGGACACCGAGTAGAGCAGACCAAAAGATACTTTGTACAAACAAGGCTGCTACACAGCAAGCAATACCCGCTATGAGCCATAGCCACCAAGGTTTTGTACCGAAATAATACTCTGTTTTTATAACGAGTGGATGACAAAGTCCAATGATTAAAAACGTACATACTGCGAGGAGTATACCTTCAAAATTTAAATCCATTTATGTAAAGTTACAAGATTAAATATAATTCTTATGTTGAGAAATATGCTATAGAAAGTATTATTCTTAGCAAAACCTCGGTTTATATAGCTGCAAAAATACAAAAAAAACTCTATTTGCAAGTGTCTTTCTCAGAATTATTGATTACATTTGCAAATACAAGTTGTAAATAAGAAAATACTTAAATTATGAGCAATAACCAAACACTCATCGCACAATGCGAAGAGAAAGCAAGACAGTGGCTGTCTCCTGCTTTTGATGAAGAAACTCGTTCTGCCGTTGAGGCTATGATTAACAATGACGATAAGGCTGACCTTATTGAGTCTTTTTATAAGGATTTAGAGTTTGGTACAGGTGGACTTCGTGGTATTATGGGCGCAGGCTCTAATCGTATGAATATCTATACCGTCGGTATGGCAACTCAAGGCTTTGCTAATTATCTGAAGATTAACTTCAAGGATAAGGAGCAGATTAGTGTAGTTGTTTGCCACGACTGCCGTAACAATTCTCGTCTCTTTGCTGAGACCGTTGCTAATATCTTCTCTGCTAATGGCATAAAGGTTTATCTTTTCGACGATCTTCGTCCTACTCCTGAGTGTTCTTTTGCTATTCGTCATTTGAAGGCACAGGCAGGTGTGAATATTACTGCAAGCCATAACCCACGTGAGTACAATGGTTATAAGGCTTATTGGGATGATGGTGCACAGGTGCTTGCGCCACATGACAAGGGTATTATCGACGAAGTAAACAAGGTTAAGGTTGAGGATGTAAAGTTCGAAGGCAATAAGGCGTTGATTCAGATTATCGGCGAGGATGTTGATAAGGTTTATCTGGAGCAGGTAAAGACTATCAGCATTGACCCACAGGTAATCAAGAATCAGCATGATCTTAAGATTGTCTATACTCCTCTGCATGGTGCTGGTCGTGTAATGATTCCACGTGCATTGGCTTCTTGGGGCTTTGACAATGTTCATTGTGTGAAGGAGCAGATGGTTAAAGATGGTAACTTCCCAACTGTTGACCGTCCAAACCCAGAGATAGCAGAGGCTTTGACACTTGGCTTGCGTGATGCAAAGGCTCTCGATGCCGATATCTTGATGGCTTCTGACCCAGATGCTGACCGTGTAGGTATGGCTTGTAAGAATAGCGATGGCGAGTGGGTACTGATTAATGGTAACCAAACCTGTCTTATTTCTTGTGGTATATCATTACAAATCGTCAGGCTGTGGGCAAGATGAAGCCAACAGACTTTATTGTAAAGACTATTGTTACAACAGAGGTTATCCGTAAGATTGCAGAGAAACAGCACGTTGAGATGCGTGATTGCTACACTGGTTTCAAGTGGATTGCACGTGAGATTGCACTCTCTGAGGGTAAGCAGCAGTATATCGGTGGTGGTGAGGAAAGCTACGGTTTCCTTGCAGAAGACTTCGTACGCGATAAGGATGCTGTAAGTGCTTGTGCTTTGTTGGCTGAGATTTGTGCATATGCAAAGGATCATGGTAAGACTTTGTATGACATTCTTATGGATATCTATATGGAGTATGGTTACAGCCATGAGTACACAATCAATGTTGAGCGTCCTGGTAAGAGTGGTGCTGACGAGATTCAGCAGATGATGAAGAACTTCCGTTCTAATCCTCCTAAGGAACTTGGCGGTAGTGTAATCGATGTTTATAAGGACTTCCAGAGTCTGGAGATTACAAAGGCTGACGGTTCTAAGGAGAAGATGGATATGCCTGATACAAGCAATGTTCTCCAGTGGTTCTGCACAGATGGTACTAAAGTTAGTGTACGTCCATCAGGTACTGAGCCAAAGATTAAGTTCTATCTTGAGATAAAGGATACAATGAACTCTGCTTCTGACTTTCCTGCTTGCGAGCAGCGTGCAGCTGTAAAGATTGAAGCTATCAAGAAGAGTTTGGGTTTGTAATGGTCTATTTTTAGCCTTTGATAATATTTGCGAGGGCTTGATATTACAATTAAAGCAGGAGTCTCTATAAAGTTTATTTGTGGAAACTCCTGTTTTTTATTGTTCTATGCCTTCTTATATTTAAATCTTTGGGTAGCTTTCTGTCTCTTTTAGTGGGCTACGTTGTTTGATATTTTAAGTTGTTAGGTTATCGTTAAGGGTTAAAAATATCATTACAAAAAAGTTAGCCATTCTACATGTTTTTTCTTAATAAAGAGCCTTTTTTACCGTGTCTATAACTTTCAGTTAATCAATGTGTTGTAAAATAGCATAAGAAAAGGTGCTTAGTTAGCGTCTAACTAAGCACCTTTAAGGCTTCAATTAAGCATCTTTTGAACGTCAATTAAGGCTTAATTGGAATGCAACTAAGCATCAATTCATTCTTTAAAGATGACTTTTATATTACAAATTTGGTAAGGATAGGAGGTGATTATTCCTTCCTTTGGATTTTATTCAGCCGATACAATATCAAACTTTAGTTTCTCACTATCTTTCTCTTTAGATACTTTGATAGTGTCACCAGCCTTGATTTCTCCAGAGAGAATCAGTTCGCTCAGTCCGTCCTCGATATGGTTTTGGATAGCACGCTTCAATGGACGCGCACCAAACTGAACATCATATCCCTTGCTTGCAACAAACTCCTTAGCTTCATCTGTTATCTCCATTTCGTAGCCTAATTCATGCACACGCTTGAACAAACCCTTGAGTTCGATGTTGATAATTTTCTTGATAGCTTCGAGGTCGAGTTGGTCGAAGGTAATAATCTCGTCCAAACGATTGAGAAACTCTGGTGCGAACTGCTTGCTAAGACTTTTCTGAATGATAGCACGAGCACGCTCCTTGTCACCTTCACTCTGTGAAAGGCCATTCAAGTTAGCAGCCTTAAAGCCAACACCCTGACCGAATTCCTTCAGCTGACGTGTACCCGCATTTGATGTCATAATAATCACCGTATTGCGGAAGTCTATCAATCGACCGTTACCATCTGTCAATCGACCTTCATCGAGTACCTGCAAAAGCATGTTGAATACGTTACCATGTGCCTTCTCTATCTCATCAAGTAGGACAATAGAGTAGGGATGGCGGCGCACTTTCTCTGTCAACTGTCCACCTTCATCATAGCCAACGTATCCTGGAGGCGCACCAACAAGGCGTGAGGTGTTGAAGCTTTCTGTATATTCGCTCATATCAATGCGTATCAAAGCATTGGCAGAACCAAACATCATCTCAGCAAGTCTCTTGGCAAGATAAGTCTTACCTACACCCGTAGGACCTAAGAACATAAACGCACCGATAGGGTGGTTAGGGTCTTTCAAACCAACGCGGTTACGCTGAATAGCCTTTACCATCTTGTCGATAGCTGCGTCCTGTGCGATAACAACCTGCTTGAGTTCAGTATCCATATTCTTTAATCGGATGCCTTCTGCCTCCTGCATACGCTGTACCGGAACGCCTGTCATCATAGAAACAACATCAGCAATGGCTTCTTCATTGATTTCAACCTTATCTTCGGTATCACCTTTCTGCCATTTCTCCTGCTCCTCTTTGAGTGTCTTTCTAATTCGGTCTGCTTATCACGGAAACTTGCAGCTAACTCAAAGTTCTGATTCTTTACAGCAGCTTGCTTCTTCTCTTGTGCTATTTCAATGTCTTTCTGAATATCAAGAATCGCCTGTGGCACCTTTACATGTTGCAGGTGGATACGTGAACCTGCTTCGTCAATAATGTCTATCGCCTTATCAGGGAAGAATCTATCAGTGATATATCTGTCAGCATACTTCACACAAGCCTTCAGCGCATCCTCTGTATAACTTACATGATGATGTGCTTCGTAGCGATCTTTGATATTCTCAAGAATCTGTAATGTCTCTTCAATTGTTGTTGGCTCAACCTGTACCTTTTGGAAACGACGCTCTAAGGCACCGTCTTTCTCGATAGACTTGCGATATTCGTCAAGTGTTGTTGCACCAATACACTGTATAGTACCTCTTGCCAAGGCTGGTTTGAGGATATTAGCAGCATCCATTGAACCTGGTGAAGAACCTGCTCCGATGAGTGTGTGAATCTCGTCAATAAAGACGATAATGTCTGGATTCTGTTCGATTTCCTTAATCAATGCACGGATACGCTCCTCAAATTGACCACGATACTTTGTTCCAGCCACGACAGCTGTCAAGTCAAGTGTGATGACGCGTTTGTTAAAGAGAATTGGGAGAGGTGAGATGTTTCACAATAAGTTGTGCTAAACCCTCAACAATAGCACTCTTACCAACACCTGGTTCACCAATGAGAATAGGATTATTCTTCTTTCTTCTACCAAGAATCTCACTGACACGCATAATCTCTTTCTCTCTGCCTACAACTGGGTCGAGTTTTCCCTCGGCAGCTGCTTGAGTAAGATCAGTACCGAAACTATCGAGTACTGGTGTCTTTGATTTTGTACGTGGAGCCTGTGTTGTCTTGGCATTATTGCTGCCTTCAGATGATGAAGATGACATCATATCATCATCCATTTCTTCCTCGTCAGCCATTCCTATACCATTCTTTGGTTGGTTTGCGCGTTGTTGTAACATCGATATTGCGTTGTTATAATTGAATCCATTCTCTTCCATTACCTTCTTAGCACCATTATTAGAAGAATCATGCAATATTGCAAGGAAGAGATGAAGGATATCCACAGTCTGTGCATGTTGTATACGTGCCTCAAGTACAGCTAATTTCAATATGTTATTTGCCTGCTCGTTCAAAAGCATATCAGGCACTGAAGCGCTTGGGGCAATTGTTTCCTCCTGAAGTATTCTTTCTATTTCTTTCTTTATATTATCTATATCAACCTTCCATTGGTTGAATAGTTCCCATACTGGTCCTGACTTCTCTCTCAGAATGGCGAGCATGATATGCTCAGGAGCAACCGACGCACTTGTCAGTCGTTCTGCTTCCTCTCTGCTGAATGAAAGTATTTCAGAAACCTTTGGGGAGAATTGATTCATCATATCCTAACCTTTCTTTCTTTACTTGTATCTGTGAACAATATGTCCTGTATTAGTAGGACTATATAAACAAAAGGTGTGCCAAAAACAAAGAATCGGACATACATGGGTGTTGTAAGTCCGATTCTACATTTTATATTCTATTACAGTGCCTCGTCGTCAGGCTTCTGAAGTTTTGCTTTGGGTTGTCGACCCAAGTGCTTTTTCTTGCGAAGCCAAGCCGCCTTGCGCTGCTCATATTCCTCACGATGACGTTCCAAGAAGTTATCTGCCATTGAACTTACCGTATATTATCGAAATCTGAATATTCTTTCCAGTCGATGTGTTACCCAATAACTTTGTGCTTGAGAGGCCCATGTCGTGGGAAACCTTAGTAATGATCGTTTTCTGAGTGCTACCTGAACCTTGTGTTACAGTCTGTAATTCAACTGGTACGATTACAACCTTACCCCATGCAGGCATTGATGTATTGCGTGAGAAGAGGTTGATAATTCCCGAGATATTGTTGAACACATAGCTGTTCGTTGTCTTGTTGTAACTTGCCAAGAACGAAGTCTTGTTGTCAGGTAGACGGTTGTTCGCAAAGAATGACTGTAGACTATCTGCAGCTACCATAACGACATTCTGTGGTATTCCAAACTGATAATCGGATGTTGTGCTATTGTTTTCTCGGTAGAGTACAACCTTAGCCGAGTTGATAGAATCGTTTGTATGTCCTGCCATAATGTCAGATACAGGGAGCGTTAACTTTGTGAACAAGCCTGCTGGAGTTTTAAGATAGGTATGACCAGACTCACTTGCTAACTGCTGTAACTTTGTGTTGTCGTTAGAGAAGTTTGTCAACTGAAGGACCTCTTCAGTACTTACAAAGTTGGTTGATATCTCTGATACCTTACCATTCTGCTTGTTCTTGAAGTAGATATTCAACTGTGCAATCTGTATATGTGCCATAGAACCAGAGCCACCATCAACCTTGAAGTAGAATCCAGGACAGATTTCATGCAAGAAACGATAAGGATTACGGAATGCAGCAGGGTTCTGTTGATACTTGCGAAGTAGGTAAGTTCCGTAGTTGTTATATGTAACACCACTCTTATCCTTATATTGTTTGTTTAGGCGAACAATGATGTTACGGTTATAATTTCTTCCATTTCGGATGCTATCAGATTCTGTATAGTCTGTTAGAGTAAACGAACGTTTCTCAGCTATACCACCCTGTGTGGCTGGTCGGATATAGCCTTGTGCTTCTGGATCGAAGTTAGAGTAGTAGGTTACTCCTTCCTCAACAGGCTTTGAAAGTTCGTATGCTGTCAGCTTCATTTGGCTCAGAGAATCGCCGTAGTAGGTGCTGTAATACAGTCTTATATCACATGAATCAGCTATAATCTCATTGTTTGCATCGCGACTCATGATAGAGTCCTTTGCTGGCAACTCAAAATTACTAAGCACATGAAACTGAGACATCAGATTACCCGTAACAGTTGTATTTGTTTCAGGGTCAACCATTCTGCCCAAATATCCAGTTGATGAACGTGCTATAACACTGTCAGCGACCATTGTTTCAGAAGCTACGCTGAAGGTGTCTGCCTTTATAGAAAGTTTGTCGCCATTGTCGATAAGTGAGCCTCCAAGGGTATCTGTAGTATCATCACATGATACTATTCCGATACAAGCTGCAAGCATACAAGCTGCAATGAATTTCCTTCTCATTTAGAATGTCTTAATTGTATGAATCTAAGTGTATCAGAACAATTTATTATAAAATTCTGAATACTTCTCCTTTAGTTCAGCATCATCGATTGCATGTTCCAAAAGCTGCTTATCGTGAGTCTTAGCATAGTTGATAAGATCAGCGTGAGCTTTGTCACTGGTACCAATGACACCATCAGAATAGTCGATAGCCAGTTTACCTAACTCCATGAAATCGAAGTCGTCACCATAGTTCTTCAAATACTTAGCCTTTGCCTCACGGAACTCAAGACAATGCTTAAAGTTAGTACCCAAGCTGTCTTGTGGTTGTTCTGCAAAGAGTGAAGTCACAACCTTTGAATTGGCAAACTGTGGCTCATCTTTGTAGGCAGTCTTTACATAGAATGGGATAACAGAAGACATCCAACCCTGGCAATGAATCACATCAGGAGCCCATCTTAGCTTCTTTACTGTCTCCAATACGCCTCTTGCAAAGAAGATAGCACGCTCGCCGTTGTCAGGATAGTCGTTACCCAATTCGTCCTTTGTCATTGCAGGACGCTTTGGAAATAATCTTCATTATCAATGAAATAAACCTGTATACGTGTCTGCGGAATACTTGCCACCTTGATAATCAATGGATGGTCTGTATCGTCTATAATCAAGTTCATACCTGAAAGGCGAATAACCTCGTGTAACTGCCCTCTACGTTCGTTTATATTTCCCCATCTTGGCATGAATGTACGGATTTCAAATCCAGCTTCTTGCATGATGTGTGGCATTTCTGAGCCATAGAAAGACATCTCTGTCTCAGGCACATATGGCATGATTTCTTGATTAACAAATAATACTTTTTTTCCCATTCTTTATGTTAGAATTTTTGTTTCTGCAATTACTGCAAGCAAACGCATAGAATGTTAGTCTTTTCTGGGCGTAGCTTATCTTCTGCAAAGGTACGAAAAAAAAATGAGACAACTCTCGCTTTCGGCTGAAAACAAATAAAAAGTAGGGCATGTTGAGATTATTTAATTAAAATCTCGTCTATTTAATTATTTTGTTGTTACTTTGCATCGATTTTAATTTTAGAGACTGATGAAAGTTATCCAAAAGATTGTTGAACTTCAGAACGAACTTTTCTCTTGTCGCAAGGAAAACAAAACTATTGGATTAGTTCCTACGATGGGTGCGTTGCATGATGGTCATGCGTCACTTGTGAAACAAAGCGTCAAGGAGAATGATATAACAGTTGTTTCTGTTTTTCTTAATCCTACCCAGTTTAATGATAAGGGAGATTTAGAACGTTATCCTCGTACATTAGAGGCTGATTGTAAGCTTATTGAGGCTTGTGGAGTTGACTATGTTTTTGCTCCTTCTGTTGAGGAAGTCTACCCCAAACCAGATAATCGTCAATACGAGTTTCCACCACAATCTACAGTGATGGAGGGTGCAAAACGCCCTGGTCATTTCAATGGTGTTTGCCAAGTTGTCAGCAGATTATTCTATATTGTTCATCCAAACAAAGCCTATTTCGGTGAGAAAGATTGGCAGCAGATTGCTGTTATAAAACGTCTTGTTGATTTTATCGGCATGAAGGACAAACTCACGATAGTAGAATGTCCGATCGTACGTGAAGCAGATGGTTTAGCCATGAGTTCACGCAATATGCTCTTGACAGCGGAAGAGCGTGCTATTGCACCAAAGATATACGAAGTTCTAAGTCAGAGTATTGAGTATTCTAAAACTCATAGTGTTGCTGAAACTTGTGAAAGAGTCATTGCAGACATCAATGCTGTTGACGGACTTGAGGTTGAATATTTTGAGATTGTAGATGGCAACACACTTCTTGAAGTGAACACATGGGAAGCGTATGTCGTAGGTTGTATTACTGTTTATTGTGGCCATACGCCTATCCGACTTATTGACCACATAAAATACAGAGGATAATAAGAAAAGATGCAGATAGAAGTATTAAAAAGTAAGTTGCACTGTGCTACTGTCACAGAGGCAAATCTTCATTATATGGGTAGTATTACTATTGATGAAGACTTGTTGGATGCTGCTAATATGATAGCAGGTGAGAAGGTTCAAATTGTGAATAACAACAATGGTGAACGCTTTGAAACTTATATTATTAAGGGAGAAAGAGGCTCTGGCTGTATCTGTTTGAATGGTGCAGCAGCTCGCAAGGTGGTAGTAGGAGATGAGGTAATTATCATCTCTTATGCATTGATGGATTTGAAGAGGCAAAAATCTTCAAGCCTTCAATTGTTTTTCCAAAGGAAGGTAACAAGTTATAAACAGATAGAAAAGGGTATCAGTTAGAGGATAAACCCTTTGACTTTGTAAGTGTAGGACGTAGCGTCCTTACTGTTATAAGCACACAATCACATTTCTTCATTCAATGTAAGGTAAGGAAGTCATTTATTAATAAGGTGTAACTTAATAATAGATATTCCTCTTTCCTATTTGGAGAAAGAAATGTGATTGTGTGTTTTTCTATTACCTATATTTTGATGTACTATTATCAAAAAAGCGAGGGTATGTCGTAATGACACACCCTCTTAAGAAAATGATAATAGCATCAGTGACGAATGTCAACTGATAGCAGAATTATTCAATAACAACCAATGGGTCGTCCTCAAGCACAGCCTGACCGACCTTTACAGCAATAGCAGTTACCTTGCCATCCTTCTCAGCTTCGATGTTGTTCTGCATCTTCATAGCCTCGAGGACAACAACAGTATCGCCAGCCTTTACCTCCTGACCAACAGTCACCTCAACAGATGTGATGGTTCCTGGAAGTGGAGCCTTAACAGCTGCAGAACTGTTGATAGCAACAGCAGGAGTAGCCTCCTCACTTGCCTCAGCAGCAGCTGGTTTACCAAGCTCAACCTTCTTCTTTTCTGGTTCAGCAGGCTGTTCCATCTGTACTGCATACTGCTCACCGTTGACAGATACTTCTGCAACATTCTCGGCATTAATCTCACCAATCTCGACTTTATATTCCTTGCCGTCGATAGTATATTTGAATTCTTTCATTGTTGTCTATTATGGTTTCTTTGTCATTATCTCGAACTTAGCATCCCACATTGTCTGCTTTGGCAGAATAGTGATAATACCTGGTTCGTTATCGTGAACATTGTTTCCGGCAAACTCATAGAGTGCCATTGCAATAGCTGCATATACGTTCTTATCCATAGTCGCGTGCCTCCTTATTACATTGGCATACAGCCATGCTTCTTAGCTGGTAAGTCTTGCTTCTTATGAGCCAACTGAGCTAAGCCGCGGCAGATGCGGAAACGAGTGTTGCGTGGTTCGATAACATCATCAATGTAGCCGAACTGAGCAGCCTGATATGGATTAGCAAACTTCTCTGAGTACTCCTCTTCCTTTTCAGCGAGGAACTGCTTAACGTCGCCACCCTGCTCCTTAACTTCCTTAGCTTCTCTACCACAGAGAACGGCAACAGCACCAGATGCACCCATAACGGCAATCTCTGCGCTTGGCCATGCGAAGTTGAGGTCAGAACGAAGTTGCTTACAACCCATAACGATGTGTGAACCACCATAGCTCTTACGCAATGTGATAGTAATCTTTGGAACTGTAGCCTCACCGTAAGCATAGAGCAACTGTGCACCGTGAAGGATTACAGCGTTATACTCCTGACCAGTACCTGGGAGGAAACCTGGTACGTCAACAAGTGAAACGATTGGAATATTGAAAGCATCGCAGAAACGAACGAAGCGCGCACCCTTACGGCTTGCGTTAGTATCTAATACTCCTGCGTAGGCTGATGGCTGGTTAGCTACGATACCAACACTCTGACCATTGAAACGAGCGAAACCAGTGATGATGTTCTTAGCAAACTTTGGCTGAACCTCAAAGAACTCTCCGTTGTCAGTTACAGCCTGAATTACCTTGTACATATCGTATGCCTGGTTTGGATCGTCTGGGATAATCTCGTTCAAGAGGTCTTCCTTACGGTCGATAGGGTCAGTGCACTCTACACGTGGTGCTTCCTCGCGGTTGTTTGAAGGAATGTAAGAAAGGAGTTTCTTGATAAGGTCCATTGCCTCTTCCTCAGTCTTAGCTGTGAAGCTTGTTACACCACTTTTTGAAGCGTGAACGCTTGCACCACCAAGGTGCTCCGCGTCGATATCTTCACCAGTTACGGTCTTAACAACCTTAGGACCAGTCAGGAACATGTAACTTGTCTGCTCCTTCATGATGATGAAGTCTGTCAATGCTGGAGAGTAAACTGCACCACCAGCACATGGACCAAGGATGCTTGAGATCTGTGGGATAACACCAGAAGCGAGGATATTACGCTCGAAGATTTCGCCGTAACCTGCCAAAGCAGAGATACCCTCCTGGATACGTGCGCCACCAGAGTCGTTCATACAGATGACTGGTGCACCGTTGGTCATAGCCATATCCATTACCTTGCAGATCTTCTGAGCCATTGTTTCAGAAAGCGAACCACCATTTACGGTGAAGTCCTGTGCATAGAGGTAGACGAGACGACCGTCGATAGTTGCTGAACCAGCAACAACACCATCACCGAGGTACTGCTTCTTCTCCATACCGAAGTTATGACAACGATGGAGTTTGAACATATCATATTCCTCGAAGCTGCCTTTGTCAACCAGCATTTCAATACGCTCACGTGCAGTATACTTTCCGCGCTCATGCTGCTTGTCGATAGCCTTCTGGCCACCACCTAAGCGTGCCAACTCGCGCTTCTCCACGAGTGCCTTGATCTTTTCTGTTTGCTTACTCATAATTTGAATTTATTTTCTTTTTTATAGCTTCTTAATAAATTATTTTTTAATCATCTGTTTCTTCCTGCCAATCTATTTTGTAGGAGCAAAAAGGCTCTTATTACAGAATCAAATGCAAAATTACTAAAAAAGGTGGAGATAGTTATCTTCACCTCTTTAAATATTGTTAAGGTTTTAGGTTTAATGACTTCTATTTCTATCTGATAACTTTAGTTTGTGGGAAAAGCTTGGTTTTAATAGTCAAGAATTATGTGTTACAAACTCTGATGATAATGATAAATCGTGAAAAAGAACAAATTATTTAGTAGGATGTTCAAACGCAAGTAATACATTACTTTTTTTGCTACTTTGTAATAAAAAAATCAAACATTGAAAAAAATGAAAGATGCTCTTTTGGCTTCTAAAAGACGCCCAATTGAATTGCAAAAGGTGCCCTTTTGGGGTCTTACTAACGCCCTTATGAAGTCCAATTGAGCATCTTTTTAAAAACCATTTTTGTAACTCGTTGTGCATTAGTAAGTTATTAAAGCACTTTGAAAGTATATGTTTTGATAAAATTATGGGCTTTTTTTCTTCTTATTTTTTTGTCATAATATTTCAATATTATAAAGTTCGTTTTATTAATTTATTTGGATGTTATCTTTATTTTTGTTGGGTATCCTCTGAAATAAGATTATTCTTTGTTTTTAACCCTATCATCTCCTTAATGATAAAAAAAGGAGTTATGATTTTTACTTCATAACTCCTTTTTTATAACTTTATTTTTGTCTGCGACGATGGTTACCAGAAAAGTTTGGGTTGAAACTCTTTGGCTGTTTACCATTTTGCTTAGCAGATTTTCTACGATTCTCTGTTGTTTTTTCCTCTCTTCCCTTCCGTTTTTTGTTTGGAATGTCGGGAGTACTTCCAATTGCCTTAGGATCATAAACCGCACGAGGGTGTCGCTTCGGAACATTGTCATAGAGCTTAGCAATCAAGTCACTACGTCCAATGCGGTGAAGCTCTCGCTCAATATCTCGTCGTGCTTCAGGCTTATACCAGAAGAAGAATTGACGCTGTGCAAGTTTCTCCTTTGGTGTCTTTGCTGAGAAGATTGGTTCGAGTGTGTAAGGATCATACCCCGTGTACCATGCCTCTGTAGAAACAGTCATTGGGGTAGGGGTGAAGTCCTGCACTTGTTCCAAGTGGAAGTCAAGGTCTTTCGTTAGTACTGCCAACTCTGCCATATCCTCTTCCTGGCAGCCAGGATGAGACGATATGAAGTAAGGAATAATCTGCTGTCGCATATTCTCCTCACGGTTGATACGGTCAAAAATCTTCTTGAATGCATAGAATTGTTGGAACGAAGGTTTACGCATCAGATTTAGAACGCGGTCTGAAGTATGCTCTGGTGCAACCTTCAATCGTCCACTCACATGTCGTGTTATCAACTCACGAGTATATTGTCTGGCAGCCTCATTACTCTTCTCGTCCTTACTCTTGTGCAGAAGTAGGTCATAACGTACACCAGAACCGATAAAACTCTTCTTGATTCCTGGTAGTTCATCGACTGCATGATAGATTTCAAGCAGTTTGGTGTGGTCGGTTTCAAGGTTGGGACATATCTCTGGATTCACACAGCTCGGTCGTTTGCAATGCTCGCAAGCCTTCTGGTTCTTACCTGCCATACCATACATATTAGCTGATGGACCACCGAGGTCGGAGAGATAACCTTTGAAGTCGGGCATCTGTATAACCTGCTTTACTTCCTTTAAGATACTCTCTTTCGAGCGACAGCTAATAAACTTACCCTGATGTGCAGAAATGGTACAGAATGAACAGCCACCAAAGCATCCGCGATGAATGTTCACACTGTGCTTAATCATCTCATAGGCAGGGATAGTCTTACCGCGATACTTCGGATGTGGCTCGCGTGTATATGGTAGGTCGTAGGCTGCATCTACCTCCTCTGTTGTCATGGTAGGATAGGGTGGATTAACAACGGCATAAACGTTGTCAACAGCCTGCAGTATGCGTTGTGCGTGCTTCTTGTTTGACTCTTCTTCTATATGTTTGAAGTTTCTGCTTGATATTTTTTGTTGTGTAAGCAAGACTCGTGGGAATGAAGTACAATATCACTCTCTTTTATTCCGTCAGGAATCTCTGATTCTTTACAAAGATATACGGTCTGTGGAATATGCTTCAAATCTTTAATGTTAGCACCATTTTCCAACTCTTGTGCTATGCTAACCACCTGTTTTTCACCCATACCATAGATAATCATGTCGGCACGTGCATCGCAGAGAATGGACTTACGAACACAATCTTTCCAATAGTCGTAATGAGTAAGACGACGTAATGAAGCCTCGATGCCGCCTAAGACGATAGGAACATCGGGATAGAGCTGTCTGAGGATATTAGAGTAAACAATGCTTGGATATTCTGGGCGCAGGTTGGGTCTGCCATCAGGTGAATAAGCATCGTCTGAGCGTAGACGACGATTGGCAGTGTATTTGTTCACCATCGAGTCCATTGCGCCGGGCGATATACCAAAGTAGAGACGTGGACGGCCTAATTTTTTAAAGTCTCGGAAGTCGCCATGCCAGTCAGGTTGTGGAACGATAGCCACCTTATAGCCAGCTGCCTCAAGTGTTCTACCAATGACAGCAGCACCAAAAGCAGGATGGTCTATATAGGCATCACCCGAAAAGAGGATAATGTCTAACTGATCCCACCCACGGAGTTCTACCTCCTTCTTAGTGGTAGGGAGGAAGTCTGTCAACTGAAATCTTGAAGGTCTTGTGGTTTTTGCTTCATTCTTAACAGCAGCCTCTCTATCTTGTCGCTGTGTAGGTGTTGTCTTTTTATGCTGCTTTGCAGGTCTTCTATTTTCTTTTTGTGAACTCAAATGTTTTTGTTTTTAAATGAATTTCTTTTTAAGTATGTTACTTGTTTTCAAGAAATTGAACTTTACTATTATTCCTTCTTTATGATTAAAGGACTTCACTGTTCTCTTCTTCAGTGTCTTGGTGTGTTAAGACCCACTCCTTGAAGAGTGTAACAAGATTTAAGTCCGATAGCTTTCATGTTTTGATTATAAATAACATCAAGACATAAGTCTAACAAGTCTTTATCTTTACCAGGTTCAGACTCGAGAAGTCCACGAACATTGAATTTCAGTTTGTCGAGGATATCCTCGTCAATAATACCATTGGAATCAACCAGTCCAGAGAGAAGTGAATATTTCTTTATTGTCTCAAGATGGCTGTCTGTAATCTCAATGCTTCGTGTTCCCGAAGCGTTTGCTTGAATTTTATACATAGTCTTTACGCTTTTAGATTATTCCAATTTCTTTGTTTTTATTTCTTCATTAAGAAGTTGACAATACCCTTCATGATACTGTTACGTGTAGGAGCATCCTTGATGCACTCGAATGGGAAGGATAGTGTGAAAACACTGTTGTCAGTTCCTTTATATGCCACAGCTGCAGTTTTGCCATCTGCATAAGTTAAGGTACTGAAAGCATTGTCAACAGGAAGAATATAGTCTGGTGTATAAGCACCGTAATGTTGCTCGTTGATAGTACGATAAACATCGAATGACATTCCCATACCACTTACTACAGAGTTATAATTGTCATAGTTTGCACCATCAAAAGTAATCTTGAGGTTGTTTCAACCAATCTTGCTCATCAACACCCTGCATATCGGATGCAAGATATGAACCACTGACAAAGAGTTTGCCACGATTATTCAGATACTTCGTCAACTGTTGACGAAGTGCAGGCTTAAAAGTCTTGTAATAATACAAGCTATGCCCGTCATCCTTCTCATTACCAAGGAGTAAGTCAACCATTGCATACTTGGAAAGATTCACCTCGCCATACTCTACAGCCTTACTGTTACAGCTGACGATATTGTATTTTCCTGCATGGCGTAATGCCTCTGCGTGGTCTTTGACATAGTTGAAATCATTTCCTGCAATAACCTTACCTACGAGTTCTTCGCCACCATAACCTAAGGCACTTGGACCTTCTTTGCCCATCATTGCCTTGTTGAAGTTGGCTTGCCTTCCTGCCCATCCAGCCACAGGACCATAGCTAAGACCTGGATCTGCTTCAAGGTCGAAGCCCTGCTCTGTGCTTGTATTAACAACAGCAGGAGAAGAAAGGCGACTGAAAGCATTGACAATGAGAATTGTCTGAGTTGCACCTTCATTGCGTAAGGCTGAAAGAACTTCTGTTGGGAAACTCTCACCACCACGGTTACAAGCCGTTACCTTAAAGTTGTAGACTACACCAGGTAGCAATTCTATGTCAAAATAAGGATTGCGAACGTTCATACCATTGTCAAACCTCTTGTTCCCATCGCAACATACACGTTATAGGAAGTAGGGGTTGCAGTAGGTTCACTGGCATCCGTAGTTGGTCTCCATTGCAGTCTCACCTTGTTTGCTGATATATATTCTATCTTGAAGTTATTTGGTGCAAGTGGTTGAACAGTATAAGTCTTACCGTGCATGTTAGCTTCATATTTCAAGACAGTCTTATATACGGAACGTGCAAAGGTGAATTTGAAGTTAGGATCTTGACCTAATTTAATGTCGGGGAAGTTTTGATGAGAGAGCGTCTCAAGGATAGCAGAGGGAACTTCAGGTAATCGCGTTTCGCTATAGTTGCGATCCCACACTGAACGAGTTGTCCAATTGATGTGGAAAGCATTGTCCAAATCCTTCTTTACATTGGCTACCAACTGTTCTGCAAAGGTCTTTGAAACCTTACGTGAAAGTCCATCTCCCAATGTTTATTACCATCTTGTGTCGTACAGATGCCTAAGGTTCCTACGTAACTATCATCAGTTTTAACTCCAGCATCGCTATGTATAGCCAACGTAAGTTCGATAGGTACTTTCTTACCATCTTTCTTTTCAGGCAGATAACAAGAACCTCCAGCGAGCCAATTCGTCATCAAGGAACGGCAGTTGATGTCGTCGTTATAGTCATTAGAGCCATTACTCTTGCTGACTACATTCCAAGGTGCACCAGCCCATTGTGCTGAGTATCTTGCACCTTCAAGGAAACGAGGTAAACCACTCACTGTTCCACCACGAACAATGTTACCCATACCACCACCAAAGCGTACTGCGTCAGTAGTTACAATACCTCTATGCGAACTATGATTAGTCAGTACAACAGAGTTATTGATACTGTTTCCCTTGTCAAACTCAAAAGTGCCAAGATAAACCCAAGTGCCACCACCCATACGTTGGTTTACTCGGAAATGTGTTTCTTGTCCTTTATGAAAAACAATATACTCTGCCGCTTCCACACTCTTCTTCTGTGTCTGATAGCTTACATATACGGCATAGCGTCCTGTTTCTGGGAAAGTAGGTTGGTAGACAACAGAGCTAATCTTACTGTTGCGCTTTCTTGCCTTTACTTGTCGAGCCGTACCAGCTGTAAATGGATTCTCACCATCATTATAACTTCCATAATGTTGTGCGAAGCCTTTATCCGAAGTGGTCGCCCACTTCTTCTTCATACTCTCTTCCTTGTAGTTGGTGTAACTATCGTTATCTACTATAATTTCATTCTTCTGCCAGTCTCTTTCACGAGGTGTAAAGACAATTGCTCCTGCGTTCTCAAGCATAGGAATGAGATAAGGAAGAACTATTGTTTGTGTGTATAGGTCCTCAGTAGTACCGAATAGAATTGGTCTTTGCCATCTCCATCCGCCCTTCTTAGCATCGTAATATCTTCCATGCGATGACCATACAGAAAGATGTCTATTCTGTAATCCCTCTGTGATTTCATTAGGGCGAGAAACATTCTTTACCCATGGTGCATCTTCATAATCTGTTTTCCCCCATGTTGACTTACTCGATTGTGCAAAAGTGTTTGCAAACGACATTGCAAGAAGGGCTGTACACAGCAATTTTATCTTCATTATCCGTTTAATTCTCCTATCGTAAACAATTCTGGATGTTTACCCTTAAAGTCTTTGAAATACAATTTGATTTCCTTCATGTCCTGTTCCAAATCGCCCGATGGTGTTATAACCTTTGAACACTCTATTAGCTTCCTTTCATAATCTAATCCGTAGAGGTAGATAGGCAGTTGTGCTTTTAGTGCAATATAATAAAAGCCTTTCTTCCATTCAGGGTTTAGACTTCTGGTTCCTTCGGGAGTAATACAAAGTTGGAACTTATCACGCTTTATAGCATAATCGGCTAATCGGTCGGTCATACTTGTCTTCTTATCACGCCATACAGGGATTCCTCCGAGTTTGCGAAAGATAGGACCAAGCGGCCAGAAGAACCATTCCTTCTTCATAAGGAAGTTGCTCTTCAGTCGCTCAGCTCTTGCGTAAAGCTGACCAATTAGGAAATCATAATTACTTGTGTGAGGTGCAAGACAAATAATAGCTTTGTCAGGTAATATAAACCTAACATCCTTCTTCCACCCCATAAAACTATAAAGAAGCCACTTTGATATACCCTGTAACATTATGCAAGGTTATTGAGTTGATCAACAATCTCATTGACTTCTTTACTAAACTTGTCCTTCAAGTCTTTGAAATATACTTTGGCAGGCATACCCGGCTGAACGTGAGATACGCGTCTGATGTAATTGCTGTGCATTACTAAAATAGAAGTGAGGATAGCCTCAGTATTGTCATTATCACGATTCTCACCATAGAGAGATGCTGCGATGCCCTCTGTAAACAAATCACCACAAATGTAATTGATGGTGCGTTTCAAATCTCTTTTGTTGCTCATATTAATCCTAAATAGCTATATTTTATATTTTCGTTCAAAGATAAATAAAAAGAAAAGCAAGACTTTCTTACATAAAAAAATAGAGTTAAAATTTTAATTTAGCGTCTTTTTCCTTTCTATTATCGGATAAAAAAGGTAAATTTGCAGAGTAGTAAAGACATTAAATAAATCATTATATTCAAATCATTTAAATTAAACACATGGAAATTAGCGCATTGCAGAAGGAAAGAGCAGGCTATCAGCCAAAGTTGCCTAAGGCTCTTCAGGGTGCAGTAAAGGTGCAGGAAGGTGCTCCTACACAGAGTGTTGACAATCAAGAGGATATCAAGAAGTTATTCCCTAACACGTACGGAATGCCTCTCGTAGAGTTTGTTCCAGCTGATTCGGCTAACAATGCTAAGATTAACGTTGGTATCATCCTTTCAGGTGGTCAGGCTCCTGGTGGTCACAACGTTATCTCTGGTCTCTTCGATGAGGTTAAGAAGTTGAACCCAGAGAACCGTCTTTATGGTTTCCTTATGGGGCCTGGTGGTCTTGTTGATCACAACTATATTGAGATTACTGCTGAGAATCTTCAGGCTTACCGCAACACTGGTGGCTTCGATATGATTGGTTCAGGTAGAACAAAGCTTGAGAAGGAAGAGCAGTTTGAGAAGGGACTTGAGATTCTTCGTAAGTTGGATATCAAGGCTGTTGTAATCATTGGTGGTGACGACTCTAATACTAATGCTTGTGTATTGGCTGAATACTATGCTGCTAAGCAGTATGGTGTACAGGTTATTGGTTGCCCTAAGACTATCGATGGCGACTTGAAGAACGATCAGATTGAGACTTCTTTCGGTTTCGATACAGCAACAAAGACTTACTCTGAGCTTATAGGTAACATCGAGCGTGACTGTAACTCTGCTCGTAAGTACTGGCACTTCATCAAGTTGATGGGTCGTTCTGCATCTCACATCGCTCTTGAGTGTGCTTGCAGACTCAGCCAAACATCTGCTTGGTATCAGAGGAAATTGAATCTAAGGATCAGACTTTGAATGATATCGTTGAGTATATCGCAGGTGTTGTTGCTTACCGTGCAGAGCAGGGTAACAACTTCGGTGTTGTTTTGATTCCAGAAGGTCTTATCGAGTTTATTCCTGCTATCGGTCGTTTGATTCAGGAGTTGAATGATTTGCTCGCTGCTCATGGTGCTGATTATTTGAACCTTGACAAGGATGCACAGCGTAAGTATATCCTTGAACACCTCTCTGCAGAGAATAAGGCTACATTTGAGACACTTCCAGAGGGCGTTGCTCGTCAGCTTTCTCTCGACCGTGACCCACACGGAAACGTACAGGTATCTCTCATCGAGACAGAGAAACTCATCTCTGAGATGGTTGCAGCTAAGCTTGATCAGTGGAAGAAGGAAGGTAAGTATGCTGGTAAGTTCTCTCCTTTGCACCACTTCTTTGGTTACGAGGGTCGTTGTGCAGCTCCTTCTAACTTTGATGCAGACTACTGCTATGCACTTGGTTCATCAGCAGCTCAGTTGATAGCTAACGGTAAGACAGGTTATATGGCTATCGTTAAGAACACTACTGCTCCTGCTGATCAGTGGAAGGCAGGAGGTGTGCCAATCACTATGATGATGAACATGGAGAGACGTAATGGTGAGATGAAGCCTGTTATTCGTAAGGCACTCGTTGAACTTGATGGTGCTCCATTCAAGACTTTTGCTGCTCAGCGTGAGAAGTGGGCTAAGGAAACATGCTATGTTTATCCAGGTCCTATCCAGTACTGGGGCCCTTCTTCAGTATGTGATCAGACTACTAAGACTCTCGGATTAGAGCAGGCTAAGTAATAGTATATTCATAAAGAAGAGATGGGGGATAACTTTATCCTCTGTTTCTTCTTTTGTTTTATACAATTTCTTATTTTCTTCTGACCTTTATGCTTTGAGTAGTTGGTAAATATTTTTAAATTATCCCTTTGATATTCAATCTATTATTATAGTATTCATACGAGAATAAAAAGCACATGAATACAGCTGTAAGTAGTGCTTAATCGCTTTCATTTTTTTGTTGTCTATTGATCTAAAAGAAACAACATGTTTGAACTCATATTTAAGTAGTGTGCTAATTTATTTTTCATGAAAATAATTATTTATTTTTCACGTAAATAAATCTTTTTTTCTTCATGAAAAGAAATTCTTTTTTTCATGAAAAAAAACTTGAAAGTTCAATATATATGAGAGATGTAAAGTAGAATATAAAATTATCCAAAAGTAAGAAAATGTTTATCTCTAAAGTGCTTCAATCAATACTAAAGACTTGGATTCAGATGCCAAGTTGGATGCGTTGGGCTGGAGGATTGTGTCTTGCAGTAGGGTATAGTTTTCTGTTTTACTTCTTTTTTGTATCCCCTACAGGTTTTAGATGGCGTGCTATTTATGGTGATCCAGATTATCCTGAAGGTTATACGATTTATGGTATTGATGTAAGTCGTTATCAAGGTACGATTAACTGGAATCGACTTAGAAATGCACTGATAGACCGTTTGCCTATTCGTTTTGTGATTATCAAGTCAACGGAGGGCGATAGTCATATTGATACTAAGTTCCGTGATAACTTCTCCAATGCGAAAGAACATGGTTTTATACGTGGTGTTTATCATTTCTGGAGTAATAAGTCGTCAGCACGTCGGCAGGCTTATTTCTTCCTTGCCATGGTTCATCTGCAGCCGGGAGATTTACCACCTGTGCTTGATGTGGAACATAAACCAAAGAATATCAGTACAGAAGAGTTCCAGCAGAATATTCTGACGTGGCTACATATAGTAGAAGATAGGTATCATGTGAAACCTATCATCTATACCTATTATAAGTTTAAAGACCAATACCTTTCTGATTCTCGCTTTGATGATTATCCTTATTGGATAGCTCACTATTATGTTAATCAGATGGAGTACCAAGGTGCTTGGAAATTCTGGCAGCATACCGATGCCGGAAGGCTGCCAGGTATTAAGGGATATGTAGACTTAGACATCTACAATGGTAGCTTCTATGACTTACAGCAACTACTTATCCAAGATGATGTTACTGACGTTCAAGTAGTAGGCAACACCAATCGTGATTCAACAAACGTTGATTCTCTTTCAGACCGAGTTCATTAGCTTTGAAGGATGGCCTCTGCGTCTTGCTCATAAAATCCACTCAGAATAATCTTTGATTCTGTTGTCATAACGCTGACAAACTCGTCTATATCTTCAAGGATAATGTTACGGTTGATATTTGCTAAGATAACATCAAAGACACCACTCACGTGTGACAAGACTCGTCTGTCGCCTTCAAGCACATCTAATTCTACACCATTTAGTTCGGCATTATGCTCAGCATTGCGTACACTCCACTCATCAATGTCATAGCTTACAACTTCTTTTGCACCGCACTTTGCAGCAACAATGCCTAAAATACCTGTTCCACAACCACAATCAAGAACTCTCTTTTCTTTGAGGTCTTGGTTTAGTAGTAATGAAACAATCATCTGTGTTGTCTCATGTGTACCTGTTCCAAATGCTTGTTGTGCATCAATGGCAATCTTCATTGGGATTTTCTCAAGTTGAGGATAGGTAGCTGTGGCATCTTCTTCCATATTCTTACAGATGATAGCACAGCGGTCGTCAATGATGATAGGGTCGAAACCTGCTTTTTCCCATTCCTCATTCCAATTCTTATCCTCAGCTTTAGCTGCTTCAAAAGAAACTTTTACGTCTGGAATTGGAAGGCTCTGTATGACTTCAGTAAGTGTTTCTTTGTTGAAAAGATCCTCTTGGCAGTAGCCAACGAGTCCGTCTGGTTCGTCTGTGAAGGAATCAAATCCAACTTCAGCTGCAAGAGCTGCAATGATGTCTCTTACATCCTGAGAATCAGGTTCTGCCGTAAACTTTACTTGTATATATTTCATCTTGGTGTTAAATTTCTACTGCAAAATTATAAAAAATAGGGAAAAACCTACCATGGATTAGGGAAAATCCGTATATTTGCAAAGAAAGTTATCTTATTTTTGCACTATAAAGATTGTGTACAAACATTATCTTGGTGTTTAAACAAGTGTAAATTAAAAAAAAGGTATATGAAACGTTCAGTATTACTTTCGGTTTTATTTGGAGCTATGCCGTTGCTATCAATGGCACAAGATGACCTTTATTTTACCCCGTCAAAGGCGGATCAGTCTGCTTATCAACAGAGTAAAGTGGAGGAGGACCGCCCTGTTTATTATAGCGGTATTGGTAAGTCTAATGACGAATACAATCGTCGTGGCAAGTATAATTATAAGAAAATAGGAGTTGATTCTCTTGGAAACGATATCTTTATGTCTCGTATCTCTACGTTGCATGGCGACTCTGTAGTGTTAGATACTATCTATGGAGGTTTCACTCGTCAGTACGAAAGTGATAACGATGACTTTGCTTATAGCAGAAGAATGAGTCGCTTCGATGGCTTCTGGGGTGGTTATTATGACCCATGGTTTGCTGGTCGCTCTTCGTTCTATGTAGGATGGGGATGGCGTTCACCTTATTATGGTGGCTGGTATGACAGATGGGATGATCCATGGTCTTATGGTTATTATGGTGGCTATCCTTACTATAGCTATTATGGTGGTTATCCATATTATGGCTACTACGGCGGTTATCCATACTATTATGGTTATGCTGACTATGGTTGGTACAACCCATGGAGCAGATATTATGGCTATTATGGTGGCTATCCTTACTATGGTTATAGAAGAGGTGGCTACTATGCTTACAATGGTCATACGGGTACAGCTAATCACTGGGGTAACTCTCCAAGAGACTTTGGTTCTCAAGCGAGAAGTGGTTCCTATGACAACGGAAGATCATCTTACTCAAATCGTCGTGGCAATGTAAACCAGTATGGTAACAATGCATCTCAGAGTAATGATATGAGAAGTTACTATGACCGCTTCGGTGGCGCACGTCAGAATGGTTTTGAGAATCAGACACGCTCTTATTCTCAGCCAGAGCGCTCTACATTCTCACAGCCTTCACCAAGCTCATTTGGTGGTGCAAGAGGTGGTGGTAGCTTCGGTGGCTCATATTCTGGCGGTGGAGGCAGCAGCTCTGGTGGCTCACGCAGTGCCTTCGGTAGTCATAGATAGTATTTTGGATAATGAATGTTTAATTAATAAAGAATATCAGAAATGAAGAGTAAATATATTTTCTTTGCTGTTTCGTTGTTTGCTGCTTTGTCTGCAAATGCACAGGAGACATACGAGAATGCTAAGTTAGCAGGAGAGGACTTGAATGGTACTGCACGCTATGTCGGTATGGGTGGAGCCATGGAAGCCTTGGGTGCTGATATTTCTACTATCGGTTCTAACCCAGCTGGTATCGGTTTGTTCCGTCACAGCAATGTTAGTCTCAGTGCTGGTCTTCTTATGCAATCAGATGGTAAGGAGTTCTCTAATGGTAAGAAGACTAATTTGAGTTTCGACCAGATTGGTGGTGTCTATACTACTCGTACTGGTCAGAAGTCTTTCCTTAACTTTGGTTTCAACTATCATAAGAGCAAGAACTTTGATTATATCCTTAATGCTGCAGGCTCTTTGAATGGAAGTTCACAGAATAAGCAGTCATATATTAAAGGTATACTTGGTAATGAGAATTCTGGTGGATTCTTTGTTGGTAAAGATAAGAAAGGTGAGAATGTTGGTTATGTAGAGGCTCCATCACTAAACAATCCATCACCAAATGTAGCATATACTTGGAGTCAGATTGATTACCTTTATTGGAATAATCTTATCCCTGATAAAAACACAGGAAGGTTTAACTATGAGTCGGCTACGGGCTATAATCTTGCTCGTGCAAACACTGGTTATATTGGTAATTATGACTTTGCTGTGAGCGGAAACTTCAATGATAGGGTTTATCTCGGTCTGACATTCGGTATGAAGGATGTTAATTATAAGGGATACAGTGAGTATCGTGAGAACTTTAACAATGCTGGTGGTGTGCTTGTCCGTGATGAGAGAAAGGTAACGGGTTCAGGTTTTGATATCACGGCAGGTGTAATTGTCCGCCCAGTAGCTGAGTCTCCATTTAGAATTGGTGCATACGTGAAGTCTCCAACATGGTATGACTTAACAACATCAAATACTACAGGGCTTGTTTACGCTCAGGGTACAAAAAATAAGGAATCTTACATTAGCAACTCATACGATTTCAAGATGTGGACACCATGGAAGTTTGGCTTCTCTCTTGGTCACACTATTGGTAATAACATTGCTTTGGGTGCCACTTATGAATATGAAAACTATGCTAATATTAATAGCAGAGTTAACAATGGTGGCTATTATGATTATTACTATGATCAGTATTACGAGTCATCAATCCCAGACAAGAATATGAATGCACACACTAAGGAGGTTCTGAAGGGTGTTAGCACATTGAAGTTAGGTATTGAGTACAAGCCTGTAAGCAATGTTGCTTTGCGTATGGGTTATAACTATGTTGGTGCAAAGTATGCGAGTGATGGTCAGAAAGATCCAGGTCTTGCTTCTTTCGGTACAGCGTATTCTTCAACAACAGACTACACAAACTGGGGCGAAATTAATCGCTTTACATTAGGTGTTGGTTATCAGGTTAAGAAGTTCAATATAGATTTGGCTTATCAGTATAGTGCACAGAAAGGTTCTTTTGCTCCATTCTCTAATGTAAAAGACATTACTTACACATCTGGTACTACAAAAATAACGGAGTCTAACATTGCTTCAAACACTGATGTTAAGAATAATAGAAGTCAGTTACTCCTTACATTGGGTTATCGTTTCTAAGAAGAAACTTAGTAAATAATAAAAAGGTAAAAGGGTTTATACTCTTTTACCTTTTTTGTTGTTTTGTCAAAATAAATCCTCATTAGCATTTTTAATAACCATGAATAGCATTCTAATTAAGCCTTAATTGACTTGTTAAAGATGCTCTTTAAGACTCTAACTAACGCCCTTTTAAAGGCTAAGTAAGCACCTTTTCTTGCACAACTTTATAACTTCTTGATAAGTAGAAAGTTACAAGGAGGTTGAAAAATGCTTTTATTTCTTGTTTTTTTAAGTTGAAATATCTAAAAAAACTATGTAAAGATATTTCGTTGCTATGAATGTGAGATTTTAAAATGGAATAATCTTTAATAAGCCGAGAGAAAACTCTAATAAACAATCGTTTGGTGTCTATGGTTTCCTCTGTTATTTATATATGAGTTTTAGAGTGTTCCTATTTCTGATAGTACATCAGCCACATCTTCAGGTGTATTAAATAAGATTCCTTCTTCTAACTCTTCATCTGATAGTTGGTCGAGTAGCTCCTTTGCAGCTAATTCATCAAAACGAGCTTCACCTTTGCTATTTGTTTTAGCAAGTAAGGAGGTAAGTATTTCTTGGCGATATTCTTCTATTGACATAATTAATTTGACTTTTATATTTATAATAAGGTGTGAATACTGATTAAGGCTTTAGGATAAAGTGTGGATGATTCTCATCTCCATAGTCTTTGTGATAGGTGAATCCATCATACTCGAAGGCAAGAAGTTCGTCAGGTGAAGTTAGTTGGTTACGGAGTATATAACTTGTCATAGCACCACGACAGCTCTTTGCATAGACACTAACAGCCTTCAGCCGACTCCCTTGATCAACCATAAAGAGGGGTTGAATAATACGTATCTCTTTTTGTAATCGTTTCCAATCGAATAGATGTTGGAATTCTTCTGTTGCCAAGTGTACAAGGATTCCATCGTCAGCTTTCACTGCTTCAATGAGGATATCTGTGAGGAAAGGCTTCCAATAAGCAAACATGTTCTTACCTTCAGACGAAGGAAGTTTGGCTTTTCCTTCAAGTCGATAGGGATGGATAAGGTCTAACGGACGTAAGAGACCATAGAGAAAACTTGTTATCCAAAGATGTTTGTCAGCATATGAGAAGTCTTCCTGATTGTACTCCTGTGCTTTAAGGCATTTATATGCTTGTCCGTAGTAAGCGAGGAGGGCAGGTAAGTAGGCTTCCTCGTTGAAGAAATCTTGATAACGTAACTTATTTTCAAGTGCAATCTTTTCATTGCATGGAATCACTTTTGCAAGTTCTTCAACAGAAAGGTCACCTAATTCTAACGCCATCTGCCCCGCTTCTTTTTTGAAGCGAGGCAGGTGTGTTTTTGGGGTTTGTACCGTAGTGGTACTGTTCATTATCTTAGCGGATGCTAATAGAATCTGCATTTGATTGGAAACTTAATAGGTTGAGTATTAAAATTGAATTAATACAATACTGTTATTCATGAAATATGTTTGGGAGTTTGAGGAGTTATGCTATTGCAAGAAGTTACTTTTCAAACAAAGATATATGAACATAACTCCTCTGAACTCTTAATATTTCAATCCCATATTATAAAGGATGAAGCCGTAGATGTCAGCCTGCTCTTCCAACTGCTTAGACAAAGGCTTACCACTTCCGTGGCCTGCCTTGGTATCAATGCGAATGAGTGTTGGTGTGTTGGCAGCATTGTCAGCCTGCAGGGTAGCTGCAAACTTAAATGAGTGCGCAGGTACAACACGGTCGTCATGGTCGGCTGTTGTTACCAAAGTTGCTGGATACTTTGTGCCAGGACGGAGATTATGGAGTGGAGAATAAGCGTGAAGATACTCAAACATCTCCTTTGAATCTTCGCTTGTTCCATAGTCTGGAGCCCAGTTCCAACCAATCGTAAACTTATGATAGCGCAACATATCCATTACTCCTACTTGTGGAATACATACTTTAAAGAGGTCAGGACGCTGTGTCATGCAAGCTCCTATAAGCAAACCACCATTTGAACCGCCAACAATAGCGAGGTAGTCTTTACTTGTATACTTGTTTCAATAAGCCACTCTCCAGCTGAGATGAAGTCATCAAAAACATTCTGTTTCTGCATCTTCGTACCAGCTATGTGCCATTCCTCACCATACTCGCTACCACCTCGTAGGGATGCTTGAGCATAGATTCCACCATTTTCGATGAAAGGAATACGTACAGAAGAGAAGTAAGGGGTTAAAGGTACGTTGAAACCACCATAGCCATAGAGGAATACTGGGTTCTTACCATTGCGCTTTAAACCTTTTTTATAAGTGATAAAGAGAGGAATCTTTGTTCCGTCCTTACTTGGATAGAACACCTGTTCGCAGACATAATCAGACTCCTTGAACTTAACCTTTGGTGCAGCATACACCTTGCTGTTAGTTGTGGCGAGGTCATACTGATAGATGGTGGTTGGTACGGTGAAAGATGAGAAGGAGTAGAATACTTCCTTTCGGTCCTTTTCTCCATAGAAACTTGCGCTGCCCAATGTAGGAAGTTTTATTTCAGAGAGTTGCTTTCCATCCATAGAATAAACGTAAGCGTGGTTGGAAGCATCTTTCATATAGTTCAGAATCATCTTACCATCAGCAAAGGTAACACCTTCAAGCATGTCCTTAGACTCTGGTACAAGTGTTTTCCACTCGCTGAAACCAGGGTGCTTAAGGTCGGTAACCATCAGTCGGTTCTTTGGTGCGCCATCGTTTGTAAGGAAGTACATCTTGTCACCAATAGTTTCAACTAAACTATATTGCAAATCAAGATTTGATGTCATCTGAATGAATTGGCTATTAGGCTGACGGAGATCACGTACATAGACAATGTTGCCTGAGCCTGCACCGCTTTCATATAGGAACATCATGGTTTCTTCTTCATTGACACTTACAGCATAGAAACGCATTGGATTCGCTGGATTCTGATAGAAGAGAACATCCTCAGACTGTGGAGTACCAATCTTGTGATAGTAGATTTTCTGGATAGAATTCACATTACTAAACTCATGTCCCTTCTGTGGAGCATCGTAAGCACTGTAATAGAATCCGTCACCTTGCCATGATGCGCCAGAAAACTTTGCCCAAGTAATATGGTCATCAAGCAGTTTTCCAGTCTTGACATCCATAACATAGAACTCTTGCCAGTCGCTTCCGCTGCGAGAGATAGAGTAGGTTGCATACTTACCGTTGTGTGAGAAGTAGATACCCTTCAGTGCAACGGTTCCGTCTGATGACAATTGATTAGGGTTAAGGAAAACACGTGCGTTCTTCTCATCCCCAAGACGGTCCATAATGTAGAGTACACTTTGGTTCTGAAGACCATCATTTTTGTAGAAAAGCCACTTACCTATAGATTTGATATAGGAAGGAGCCGATACCTTCTCATAGTTCGCCAACTCCTTCATACGGTTGAAGAGCTTTGCTCGGAATGGAATACGAGAAAGATACTCTTGTGTAACCTTGTTCTCAGCAGCTACCCATTCAGCGGTAGCTTTGGAACTGTCATTCTCTAATGGACGATAAGGATCGGCAACTTGAACACCAAATAGGTGTCTACAGTTCCGTCCTTTGGAGCTTGTGGATACGTTAGCTTCTGTGCCATCATGCTTGTAGCAGACAATAATACTGCGGTTAGTAATACTTGTTTCTTCATATAGTAAAGATTTGAATGAATGTTCGCTGTTTGCGATTGGGTGGACTTATTAGTCAAATTAGGCTTATTGGGCTAACATGCCCAATATGCCTAATCAATGATAAAAATTACTTTAAGCTTTCTTGATACCACTCGTAGAGCTTCTCAACACCATCCTCAATTTCTACTTTATGCGTCCAACCAAGGCTGTGCAACTTCTCAACATCAATGAGTTTACGTGGTGTACCATTTGGTTTCTCGGCATCCCAGATGATGTCTCCTTCAAAGTGAACGGTCTTCTTAACAAGTTCTGCAAGTTCTTTGATAGTAAGTTCCTTACCAGTACCAACATTGATATGACAGTTACGAATCTCTCCTAAAGATGGGATAGCACCACCACGACCCTCAGAGTTGTTGCGGTCAACAGCTCCATCAATCTTTGCACCGTAGAAAACACTTGAATATTTCTCAATGCCAATGATATCTTTGAAGTCTACATTTAATAAGACGTGAACGCTGGCATCAGCCATATCCTCACTCCAAAGGAATTCGCGTAATGGACTTCCGTCACCCCATAGGGTCACCTTATTATTCTCAATACCATAGAAAGCGAGTGCTTTCAAGATGCGCTCTTCTGTATTCTTGCCATCAACATTACCTTCACCAATCTCCGCACGCAGTTTATCAGTTGGATTGATAGGACGTTTATCCATATCATTACGGATAGCATCCCAGTTGTTTTCGTGAATAAGTTTCGCAAGATAGATCTTACGCATCATAGCTGGCATCACATGAGAGTTCTCCAAATGGAAGTTATCATTAGGACCATAGAGATTTGTTGGCATGACAGCTATGTAATTAGTACCATACTGGAGGTTATAGCTTTCACACATCTTAAGACCTGCTATCTTTGCAATAGCATACTCCTCGTTGCTATATTCCAGTGGAGAAGTCAGCAAACAATCCTCGCGCATTGGCTGTGGTGCGTTCTTTGGATAGATACACGTACTTCCAAGGAAGAGAAGTTTCTCTACCTTATGAAGGTAGCTCTGCTCAATAACATTGCATTGCATCTTCATATTCTGCATGATGAAGTCTGCACGATAGAGATAGTTTGCCATAATACCTCCAACGAAAGCAGCAGCAAGGACAACGGCATCAGGTTTCTCTTCATCAAAGAAACGCTTCACAGCCTGCTGATCTGTCAGATCTAATTCTTTATGGCTTCTTCCAACGAGATTTGTATATCCTCGTTGAAGAAGGTTGTTCCATATTGCTGAGCCAACTAATCCATTGTGTCCAGCAATGTATATTTTACTATTTGTTCATTGCGTGTTTGTTGAATAGACGATAAAAAGTAATAATAGCTGATAGTAAGCGATTATTTGGAATCGCCAACTATCAGCGTAAGCGGTAATTATCCCTCTTATAAGAGGGGGAGGGAAGGCTGAAGTGTTCTTACTTAACGATACCCTTCTCCAAATACTCTTCAAGGTTTGTTCTAACCTTCTCAGCTGCACCCTCAGAAGCAACCTTAGCCATGTCGCTGTCTACCATAATGTTGACAAGCTCTTCAAAACTTGTACTGTTAGGATTCCAACCGAGTTTCGCCTTTGCCTTTGTTGGGTCTCCCCAGAGATTGACAACGTCAGTAGGACGATAGAAGTCTGGACTAACCTCAATAAGTACCTTTCCTGTAGCCTTATCAATACCCTTCTCATCCATGTCCTCACCTTGGAATTCGAGTTCAATACCAACACGCTTAAATGCATAATAGCAGAAATCACGTACGCTATGCTGTACACCAGTAGCAATAACGAAGTCCTCTGGCTTCTCCTGTTGGAGAATTAACCACATGCACTCAACGTAATCCTTAGCATAGCCCCAGTCACGAAGAGAACCAAGATTACCCAAATAGAGTTTTTCCTGCTTGCCCTGCTTGATACGTGCAGCAGCAAGTGTAATCTTACGTGTAACGAAAGTTTCACCACGACGCTCACTCTCGTGGTTGAAAAGGATACCAGAGCAACAATACATGTTGTAAGCCTCACGATACTCCTTTGTAATCCAGAAGCCATACTGCTTAGCTACAGCGTATGGGCTGTAAGGATGGAATGGGGTGTTTTCGTTTTGTGGAACTTCCTCAACCTTACCATACAACTCAGAAGTAGAAGCCTGATAGATACGACAAGTTTCTGTCATACCTAACTGGCGAACTGATTCTAAGATACGTAATACACCAACAGCATCAACGTCAGCAGTAAATTCAGGAGAATCGAAACTTACCTGTACGTGACTCTGTGCTGCAAGGTTATAAATCTCATCAGGACGCACTTTACTGATTACACCAAGGATACTCATAGAGTCGCCAAGGTCTGCATAATGCAAGTGGAAGTGTGGACGACCTTCTAAATGAGCAATACGCTCACGGAAATCTACTGATGAACGGCGAATAGTACCATGTACATCATAACCTTTTTCGAGTAATAACTCTGCCAAATAGGAACCATCTTGGCCTGTAATACCCGTAATAAGTGCTTTTTTCTCCATTGTATTTCTTTTGAGTTTATAATTTTCTTAATGATAGCACAAAGATACAAATTAATATTAATAATTTATCCATTTAAGGATAAGAAACTTCATATTTATATTTAATTTATTTTCAAGTAGATATACAATGCTAATCTTTGTTAGGTCATTATTGATATGATTATTTGCAAATTATGATGTTTTTGTGCTGAATTTTATTTACATTTTCATTGATGTTTTACATTGAAACAAGTCATAAAAGGAGCATTTTACTTAGTTTTGTAACTCTTTTATTTTGAGAGTCTTACATGATTGCATTTGAAAAGCTGCTTAGTTGGCTTCTAAAAGGGCGTTAATAAGACTCCTAAAGAGCACCTTTTACAAGCCCAAAAGGACGTCTTTTCAATGCCAAAAGAGCATCTATAAATAAGTTGTAGTTTAAAAAATGTTTACACAAAAACTTTTGGTTAGAATCAAATCTGCTATATCATTCTAATGTGTTTGTTAAATCACTACATTTTTATGCTTACTAACCTTGATACACCTTATAATAATACGCATTCAAACTTCAACTCAAATGGAGTAATTAGGACACAGTACTCAAACTCTCACCGTAGTATTATTCCATAATATAATCTGTTTAGGCTATAATGATTGATTTGGGTTAAATAAAAAGTCCACTCTAAAAAGAATGGACTTTTGGTTTTAATAAGTGGTTATTTGGTTTATCCTACCATGTTCTTGAGGTCTTCTTCAACAGATGTGATACCACCAAGACCGAAGTTCTCAACCAACACTTTCAGAACGTTTGGAGAAACGAAGGCTGGCAATGTAGGACCAATATGAATATTCTTAATGCCGAGATAGAGTAGGGCAAGCAGAACGATAACTGCTTTCTGCTCATACCATGCAATATTGAACTCGATTGGAAGATCATTGATGTCGTTTGCACCAAAAATCTCTTTCAGCTTCAAGGCAACAACTGCCCATGAATAAGAGTCATTACACTGTCCTGCATCCAATACACGTGGGATTCCATTGATATCGCCAAGGTTCAACTTGTTATATTTGAACTTAGCACAACCACTGGTTAAGATGACAGTATCCTTTGGTAACTGAGCAGCAAACTCTGTATAGTAGTCACGGCTCTTCATACGACCATCACATCCACTCATTACGACAAACTTGCGGATTGCGCCACTCTTAACAGCCTCAACAACCTGATCAGCCAAAGCAAATACCTGTGCATGAGCAAATCCACCGATAATCTCACCCTGTTCGATAGCTGTTGGAGCCTTACAAGTCTTAGCAATTTCGATTACCTCAGAGAAGTCCTTGTGACCGTTCTCATCAGCAAGGATATGCTTCCAGCCAGGGAAACCTGTTGCGTTTGTTGTGAATACGCGGTCCTTATAGCTTGCCTTTGGTGAAGGAGGAACAATACAGTTGGTTGTGAAGACGATAGGACCATTGAATGTTTCAAACTCTTCCTTCTGCTTCCACCATGCATTACCATAGTTTCCAACGAGGTGCTTGTACTTCTTCAACTGTGGATAATAATGAGCTGGGAGCATCTCTCCGTGGGTGTAAACATCTACGCCTGTTCCCTCTGTTTGCTCCAAAAGCTGCTCGATATCCTTCAAGTCATGACCAGAGATAAGAATACCTGGACGGCTACCTGTACCAATATTTACCTTTGTAAGTTCTGGATTACCGTATGTCTGAGTGTTAGCCTTGTCAAGTAATGCCATTGCGTCAACACCGAACTTACCTGTTTCCATAACAGTAGCTAACAATGTGTCCATGTCTGCTGCTGGGTTAGAAATGGTGGCAAGTGCCTTTTCCATAAATGCAATAATCTCTTCATTACGCTCATTGAGACGTGATGCGTGCTCATAGTAAGCTGCCATACCCTTCAAACCGAGTACTGTCAACTCCTTCAATGAACGGAGGTCTTCATTCTCTGTACGGAGAACGCCCTCACGATCCCCCTCAGCTTCATAGTCTGCTTTCTCACCACCCCAGTTTACTTCCTGGTAGTTAGGCAATGTTACATTGTTCTCTTTTGCAAGTGCGAGCAACTCACGTTTGATACGTACACCGTTGTCCACCTTATTTAATATAGCCTGATCATCAAAGTTTGCATTGGTGATAGTTGCAAAAAGTGCATCTACAATATAATCACCAACCTCCTGGTTTGTTTTAATACCTGCATTGCGAAGTGAGTCTGAAATCGTAGCTACACCTCTTACAACACCAAGTAACAAATCTTGCCAACGGCTTGTCTCAGCTTTTTTACCGCAAACACCTTGAATGGTACATCCTGTACCCTTTGCTGTTTCCTGACATTGGAAACAGAACATTTTGTTCTCTGCCATGTTTTTTGATTTATATATTATTTCTATAATGTTATTATGGCTGCAAAATTATAGATAAAAAAAAGCCAATAAGGTAACATATGTGACGGTTAAAGGTTAAAAAACAATAAATCTAACTATGCGATGTTTTTTATCTATAATATCACTTTGATGTAAAGAAGAGCGTAAAAGATAAAAATCGGAAACGCTTTGTATAAAAAGATGTTAAGGTGATGTTTGTAAATATTTTTCTACAAGTATATATTGGAATGTAATAAAATATTTGCGAAATTTAATAACTAATAGATATTAAAAAACTTGCCATAAACTTGACATTCTTAATTAAATATGTTATATTTGCAGTGTAATAACAGAATAGGTAACTAAAAATACACGGATTATGGCTAAGTACAATTTAACAGAAAAAAAAGAGAAGGTAGCCGCCTACCGTAGTTTGGTCAGTCCGCAATTAATGGATGAGTTAAAGGAGAAGATCCTTAATATCATTCTTATTCAGCAGCGTTACAAAGACAAGAATTATTCTGCCAAGCAACTTGCTGAGGACTTAGGAACTAATACGCGCTACATCTCGGCTGTAGTTAATGTGCGATTCCACATGAACTACACGTCATTTGTTAACAAATTCCGAATAGAGGAAGCAATGGCTCTTTTGGTTGATAAGCGTTATCAAGAACTGAATATGGAAGATATCAGTGATATGGTGGGCTTTCTAATAGGCAGTCTTTCTATGCTTCTTTCTACAAATTAAATGGTGTCACACCTCGTGACTACAGAATGCGCCATTTGGCACAACCCTCTTCAGAAGAAGTGCGTTTGAAAAAACCACTTAAGAAATGAATTAAAACAAAATGATAGAATCGATAGGAGAAGAAGCTTTTAACTTTCAGGATGAACGGTTTGCCGATATACAAATGTTACGATATCGGCTCCTGGATTTCGAATCACTGACAATTCGGCAAAAACAGCTAATTTATTGCTTGTCAGAAGCAACACTATTTGGACGTGATATAACGTTTGATCAATTTGGCAAATACAACCTCCGTATTAGAAAAACTTTAGAGGCTGTTTATTTGAACTTCAATGGTGATAGGTTAGAACATAATTTTCGTGCTTTAGAAGAATATCTGAAGCACGTTTGGTTTGCCAGTGGTATTTATCATCATTATGCTTGCGACAAATTCTCACCTTTATTTACGGAAGATTTTTTTCGCAATGAAGTCTTAGCAATTGATTCTAAGTTGCTTCCACTTAATGATGGAGAGAGTGTTACTTCTTTACTTAACGAATTGTGTCCAGTAATCTTTGATCCAACGATTTTTCCAAAGCGAGTTGATAAGTCAGATGGTAAAGATATTGTACGCTCTTCTGCTTGCAATTATTATGACGGAGTTTCTCAGCATGAAGTTGAAGAATTCTATGCTAAGTTAAAGAAAGATGGTCCAACAAATGAAGCTCCATCCTATGGATTAAATTCTACTCTTGTAAAAGAAGGTGATTCTATCCGTGAGGATGTATGGAAGATTGATGGCAAATATGGTGCAGCAATCGAAAAGATTGTATATTGGTTGAATCGTGCAAAAGACTTTGTTGAAAACGACCAACAGCTTCATGTTATAAATCTGTTGATTCGCTATTATGAGACAGGTGACCTTCATGATTTTGATATCTACTCTATTGAGTGGTTACGTGAGCAAGAAGGTAGAATAGACTTTATTAATGGTTTTATAGAAGTTTATGGTGACCCAATGGGATTGAAAGGTTCTTGGGAAGGCATAGTCGAATACAAAGACCTTGAAGCAACTCATCGTACGCAGGCTATATCAGCCAACGCACAGTGGTTTGAAAACCATTCGCCTGTTGATCCTCAGTTTCGCAAGGCTATTGTGAAAGGTATCACAGCCAATGTTATATGTGCAGCAATGTTAGGAGGAGACGAATATCCTGCTTCTGCTATTGGAATTAATTTACCAAATGCAGACTGGATTCGTGCAGAACACGGCTCAAAGAGTGTCACGATTTCTAATCTTACACATGCATATGATATGGCTGCTAAGGGTAACGGATTCCGTGAGGAGTTTGTTATTGATGCTGACACTTGTAAGTTGTTGGATTTATATGCGGATAAAACAGATAATCTTCATACAGATCTTCATGAGTGTTTAGGTCATGGTAGTGGACGATTATTGCCTGGGACTGACCCTGACGCACTGAAGAATTATGGTAACACAATTGAAGAAGCACGAGCTGACCTCTTTGGATTATATTATATAGCTGATCAAAAACTTTTAGAACTTGGACTTTTAGACAGTAAAGAGGCATACAAGGCACAGTATTACAGCTATATGATGAATGGTCTGCTCACACAGCAAGTTCGCATAAAACCAGGAAAGCAGATAGAAGAGTCGCATATGCAGAATCGTGCACTTATTGCACAATGGGCAATGGAGTTAGGCAAAGAGAATAATGTTGTAGAACTTATTACTTATGAAGATAAGACCACAAGTGAATCTAAGACATATGTTCGCATTAACGATTATGATGCTTTACGCAATATTTTTGCTTATCAACTTGCAGAGATACAGCGTATAAAGAGTGAAGGTGACTTCGAGGCTGCACGAATGTTAGTAGAGAAGTATGCTATCAATCTTGACCCTGTACTTCATGCAGAAGTACTTCGAAGGTATGAAGGTTTGAATATTGCACCTTATAAAGGGTTTATCAATCCTATTCTGAAACCAGTTTATAATGAACTTGGTGAGACGATAGATGTTGTCGTTGATTATTCAGAGTCTTACACAGAACAAATGCTACGTTACTCTCGAGACTATCAAACTCTTTAATGGAATAGAGTGTGTTTATATTCTACTATATGAATGCAATAATATAAAGCTATTCCCGATAATGGTAAACAAGTTAGAAAATAAAAGCAGGATGCCAAGTGGTATCCTGCTTTTATTATTTAAATATACTGTTCTGTAAATATTGTCCACATGAAAATAGTGCTCTACTATATATCATGATGAACCTCTTATTTACTTTTAGTTGATGTATTTATGTTCGGCACAAGTAGTGTTGATGGTCAACACGTATTGTGTTGTTGGTAAACACCAATGGTGCGAAGTACTAAATACAATTCAACTTGCTAACAAAGTTGAATCAACTTTATGTAAGGAGAAAGTGATACCACCATAAGCAAGCAAAGCTTACTTGATGAATTGAGTTAATCTTTCAATGATAATGCAATATCATCCATTTAAAAGAAGCTCCTCATGAAGGCGTATGCTAATAAAACTTTTTCTGAACAGTACTATTACTTATAATGCGTTCTTTTTCACTTTCTCCACATAAGCATCAATAGCCGCAACGGCTGTGATGTTCACGATGTCACGTACAGAGCACTCGAAATCAGTGAAGTGAATAGGCTTATTAAGGCCCATCTGAATAGGACCAATAACCTCTGCTTCAGGACTCAATGCCTGCAAAAGTTTATAACCACTGTTGGCAGAAGACAAGTCAGGGAAGATGAGCGTATTAACATCTAATCCTTTCAAGCGAGTGAATGGGAACTTCTCATCACGTAGTTCTTTATTTAATGCAAAGTTAACCTGCATCTCACCGTCAATTGCCATGTCAGGATACTCCTTTTGCAACTTTTCAACAGCAGTATGTACCTTTAATGGAGAACCTTCCTTATCAGAACCAAAGTTAGAGTAGGAGAGCATTGCGATAGCAGCTTTATCATTGAAGAAGCTAACAGAGTTAGCAGCTAACTTTGCAATGTCAGCCAACACTTCAGCGTCAGGATGACGATTAATAAGTGTGTCTGCTATGTAGAATACACCCTTCTTTGTATTCAAAATATGCATAGTACCAAAGTGTTTGTACTCTGGACGAATACCAATAACATCCTTTGCTACTTTAATCGTATTGCTATATTTGGTATATAGACCTGTGATAAACGCATCAGCATCACCATTCTCAACCATTGACATACCGAAATAGTTGCGCTCATACATCTTATCATATGCTTCCTCAAAAGTATAACCCTCACGTGCACGCTTCTCTGCTAAGTGCTTTGCATAAGTAGCACGACGTCCCTGCTCCTTATCCGCACGCATGTCAACAATCTCAATATCTGAGATATCAAGCTTCAAACGGTTGGCAACACGATTTAGACGGTCAGGATTTCCTAATAAGATAGGAACACAGATTCCCTCTTGCTTAGCTTGTACAGCAGCCTTCATCATAGTCTGGTGACCGCCTTCAGCAAATACAATACGTTGTGGATGCTGTGCAGCAGTGGCGTGGAGAGTATGTGTCAATTTTGTTTCCTGACCTAACATTTGAAGCAGGTGCTGCTTGTAAGCCTTGAAATCCTTGATAGGAGTGCGTGCTACACCGCTGTCCATAGCAGCCTTAGCTACAGCTGCACTAACTTCCGTAATCAGTCGTGGGTCAACTGGTTTTGGGATAAAGTATTTAGGACCAAATGTAAGGTCATTTACATGATAAACCCGATTAACAACGTCTGGTACTGTCTGTTTAGCCAAGTCAGCAATAGCATGGACAGCAGCCATCTTCATTTCCTCATTGATAGCCTTAGCATGAACATCCAATGCACCACGGAAAATGTATGGGAAACCAATCACATTATTAATCTGGTTAGGATAGTCTGAACGGCCAGTTGACATGATTACGTCTGGACGTGCAGCAATAGCATCATCGTATGATATCTCAGGAACAGGATTAGCTAAAGCAAAGACGATAGGATTCTCATTCATTGAACGAATCATATCCTGTGTAAGAATATTACCCTTTGATAATCCAACAAATACGTCAGCCCCCTTAATAGCTTCCTCTAAAGTGTGAATATCTCGACGGTCAGTAGCGAAGAGAGCCTTCTGTGGTGTAAGATTCTTTAAATCAGAAGTGATAACACCCTTTGAATCGAGCATTACAATATTCTCTTTCTTTAGACCTAAAGCCATATAAAGCTTAGTACATGAAATAGCTGCAGCACCTGCACCATTAACAACTAACTTTACATCTGCAATGTTCTTGCCAGCTACCTCCAGTGCATTCTTCAAACCAGCAGCAGAGATGATAGCAGTTCCGTGCTGATCATCATGCATGACAGGAATGTCAAGTGTCTTCTTTAGACGCTCCTCAATAGCAAAGCATTCAGGTGCCTTGATATCCTCAAGATTGATACCACCAAAGGTTGGAGCAATCTTTTCTACAGCTTCACAAAACTTATCAGGGTCCTGTTCGTCTACTTCTATGTCGAAAACATCAATACCACCATATATCTTAAACAGTAAGCCCTTACCTTCCATTACAGGCTTACCACTCATAGCACCGATGTTACCCAATCCTAAAACGGCAGTTCCATTACTGATAACAGCAACCAAATTTCCTTTGTCGGTGTATTTATATACGTCGTCTGGATTTTGCTGAATTTCTAAGCATGGGTATGCCACGCCAGGTGAATATGCCAGACTAAGGTCTGTCTGTGTACTATAAGGTTTTGTAGGCGTTACTTCAATTTTGCCAGGACGGCCGTTGTTATGATATTCCAAAGCGGCTTCTTTTGTTACCTTGACCATAGTTAATCTTTTTACTTTTAATATTACAAAAATGTATATTTGACTTACAAAGTTAATAAAATCCACTCTAAAACAGATGTCATTATGAAAGTTTTTTGTAATTTTGTCGCAAAAATAAAGTTTAATGTATAATACAGCTACAGAAACCACTTATCGGCAAGAACTTAAAGAGAAGATTCTCATTACTGCCATAAACCTTTTCCATAAGCATGGAATAAGGAGTGTTAAGATGGATGATATTGCCAATGAACTTAAGATATCAAAGCGTACACTCTATGAAATATACAGCAATAAGGAAGAACTGCTGTTAGAAGTCGTGCGACGTGATAAGCAAAGAGAGAAACGACGGCTGGACGAGATAGGCAGAACTGGATCGAACGTAATTAATATAATTATAGAAATCTGCCGTTTCCGCTTAGAAGAGTTTAGTCAGATTAACCCTCTCTTCTTTGAAGAAATACATAAATATCCAGAGTTATTGGCTTATGTCCGTAGGGTGCATGATGAAAGAGAAACCGATGCCCATGCTTTTATACAGCGTGGTATAGATGAAGGTTTGTTTCTTCCTAATTTAAATTATGATATCGTACGTACAATGACAGTTGCTTTACAGAATGCTATTATGAATCAATATCTTTATAAGAAGTACGATATAAAGGAACTGGCACATGTTAGTATATTATTCTTTATACGCGCTTATTGCACAATGAAAGGCGTTAAGTTGTTGGATGAAGAACTAAATTCTCTTCCTTTGTCTTAGAGTGAATAATCAATATACTATTTTTTTGCATTTCAAAAGTGATGCATTTAGGTAAAAGATAATTAGTAAATGAAAGATAATACATATAAGACATTGCTGCTAACATTATTAGTAGCATTGTTTCTTTTTCTGCTTCATTTTCTTCCTACCTTCAAGATAGGAGATGCGAAGCTACGAGAGATAGACATTCTGAGTGATCTTGCCCAAAAGAAGAAAGTACTTGAAGACGTCATACCTTCCCCAAAGAAACCTTCTGCTATTGTTGCTTATGATAAAGATGGAAAGGTTATAGATTTTAAGGAAGAATGGCCTAAGGGTACTGAGCGTATCGTTGATTATTCTGCAGGTAAACCTGGTGGACTTGATCATTTCTATAGTCAACTTAATATGTTGGCTCAGAAGCAAGCAGTTGGTCGTCCTGTTCGTATTGCCTATTTGGTGATTCATATATAGAAGGAGACATCTTATTAGCTGATTTACGTGAAGACCTTCAGAAGCAGTATGGTGGTTATGGCGTAGGTTGGATAGATGCTGGCAATGATCTTGACCAATACAAGCATACGGTGGATAATAAATTCACGGGACTTACCGAACATATGGTTAAGAAGCCAGCAAGTTATGATGTTAATCAAGCAGGTATTGCGGAGCGTTATTATACAATGAATGGACAAGCTACTATGTCTTATGCTCCTTTTTCATTGTCTCATGACTACAGTCGAACTGAGAAGTGGGCAAGCACATGGCTCTACCTTCGTTCAAAGGGTGGTGCAAACGTAACCTTTGAGATTGATGGTGGTAAGACAAGTACGCAGCGTGTCAATCCGTCGGCAGCAGTACAAGCTGTAAAGATGGATGGTGTTACTTCTCATGCAACAATAAAGGTGAATGGTTCTAATACTGTTCTCTTTGGTACATCACAAGAGGGACGCGAAGGAATTGTTGTTGACAACTTCAGTATGCGTGGCTCTTCTGGAACATCATTGGCAAAACTTCCAGAACAGATGTTGAAGGAATTTGCTCTTGTTCGTCCGTATGATCTTATTGTATTTCAGTTTGGTGTCAATGCTGTAGATGCAGAGACAACGCCTGAGCGATTGAAGAAGTATATGGCTGACATGAAGCTTGTTGTAGATCTCTTCCATAAGTGTTTCCCTGAAACGAGTATTCTTATTGTTAGTAGTCCTGACCGTGGCTCAAAGACTTCACCTGATGGTACAATGAAAGGTGTTGAAATGTTGGTGGGCTACCAAGAACAACTTGCTGCCGATTGTCATGTCGGCTTCTATAATCTTTTCCGTGCTATGGGTGGTCCAGGTACGATGATGCGCATCGTAGACGAACAGAGTATGGGTACAAAGGATTATGTACACATTAATTATAAAGGTGGTAAATATGTAAGTCAGCGTATTTTCAAGTCTATTGTAGCAGGACAAAAGAATTATACAAGACGTGAGAAATTAGTTGAAGAGTAAGTATTTATTAGTACAACATAGAAACAGATGGATTTAAGTAATTTGTTTAGCCAATTCATGGCTATATTAAAAATCTTCCTACAGAATATAGAGTCATATGTCTCTGGCCTTGATTTTACAAAGGTAGCTGATATCTTACTCTATAATCCACGCGAGCCGCTCCTTTTCTCATCAGGTGCATTCCTTTTTATCTTCCTTGTCTTTATGATAGGTTATTACTGTCTGCGAAACAAGGTTGATGCAAGACTTCTTTTTGTGACGCTCTTCTCTTATTATTTCTTTTATAAGAGTAGTAGCTTCTATTTCCTATTGTTACTTATCGTAACTGTCAGCGACTTCTATATTGCAAGACGCGTTGCTAAGGGAAAGCATCCTAAGTTGTGGTTAGCTTTGACACTGTTGATAGACCTTGGATTGTTGGCTTACTTTAAGTATACCAACTTCTTTGCTGGAATGGTTACACAGATGATTGGTGGAAACTTCCAACCTTGGGATATTTTCTTACCAGTAGGAATTAGCTTCTACACCTTTAAGACAATTTCATACGTTGTAGACATATACAGAAAGAAGGCTGAGCCAATGGAGTCATTGCTTGACTATGCGTTCTATGTCAGCTTCTTTCCAACACTTCTTGCTGGTCCGATTACGCGTGCAACAGACTTCGGTCCACAGATTCGCAAGCCGTTACATATCAGCCGTGAGATGTTTGCTCAGGGAGTATTCTTTATTATCATTGGTCTCTTTAAGAAAGCGGTTATCTCTGATTATATCTCACAAAACTTTGTAGATCGTATCTTTGACAACCCAACACTCTTCTCTGGTGGCGAGGTTCTTCTTGGTCTTTATGGCTACTGTATTCAGATTTACTGCGACTTCTCTGGCTACTCTGATATGGCAATTGGTATTGCATTGCTGCTTGGATTTAAGATTCCAATGAACTTTAATGCACCGCTTACAGCCGATTCCATGACAGATTTCTGGCGTCGTTGGCATATTTCGCTTTCAACTTGGATTCGTGATTATGTCTATATCTCACTTGGTGGAAACAAGAAGGGAACACTTCGTATGTATTTCAATCAGATGGTGGCTATGACAGCTTGCGGTCTTTGGCACGGAGCTTCGTTGAACTTCATTGTTTGGGGTGTCTTGCATGGTGCATTGGTTTGTATACATAAGTTCTGGTCACAGACTGTTATGAAGCACGATCGTCGTTATCATCCATCTGGTCTTCGTCGTTTTATTTCAGTATTTATCACCTTCCACGTTCTCTGTTTCACATGGTTGTTCTTCCGTTGCAAGGACTTTGATGCAGTGTGGGTTATGGTAAAGCAAATGTTTACGAAGTTCAATCCTTCCGTACTTCCTGACGTCTTCATGGGGTATAAGTATGTATTCTTACTGATGATATTTGCGTTTCTTACGCATTGGATTCCAGACTCATGGCAAAACCGTTGTGTTCGTATCTTAGAGAAGGGTGGTGTCTTACTCTCTGCAATTGCAATTACGATTGTTATCTTTATTATTATGCAGGTAAAGAGTTCTGATATACAGCCATTTATTTACTTCCAGTTCTAATTGGCTCTTGATATAAAAGACAGCGCATAGGGTTAAACTAAATGTTAGATTAACTGTATGCGCTGTTTTATTTGCTTCTTATAATCTACGTTGATAGCTGTCTTTGCTTTGCGAAAAAATACTTACAAAAAGCTGAGTAGATATGCTTTAAATAAGCAAAATAAAAGTCTTAATATGGACTTTTGCAACTAACAGACTATCAGTTAATTATAAAAGTGCTTGGTAATAGGTGCCTAATTAGCCTTCAAAAGGGCGTTAACAGCATCGCAAAAGGGCGTCATTTGGATGCCAATTAAGCCTTAATTCGAACGCTATTAAGCCTTGTTTAAAATTAAGGATATGAATTTTTATTACAAGACGAGGATTATTAACTTTACAAGATGATGAGATGAAGTAACTAAAAGTAGACTTATTGTTTTGGATGAATCTCGTTAGTGTTATTATTATAAATAGGTGTAATTGTTGCTAATTTCGCTTTTTTTTATTAAGTTTGCATAATAACTCCTACTTTTTTCTGAAATAAGAAACCATAATGAAGATAGATATAGAAAGCATTAAGTACTTCTTAACTGTTGGTATGTTCATGAAAACTGAGCATAGTTCAAAGCGTAGAAATATGCTAATCAGACAGTTTCAGAAGTTTTATCTGACTGTCAAATTCTTTTTTGTGCGCGATCATGCTGCTTCCACGGCACAACTTTCGTTTTCTACGATAATGGCAATCGTGCCCATAGCATCTATGATTTTTGCTATTGCAAATGGCTTTGGTTTTGGGCAGTTTCTCGAAAAACAATTTCGAGAAATGTTGTCTGCACAACCCGAAGCGGCTACTTGGCTGTTAAAGCTTACGCAGTCTTACCTTGTTCATGCTAAGACTGGACTCTTTATTGGAATAGGACTGATGATAATGCTTTATAGTGTTTTCTCTCTGATCAGAACAGTAGAGACTGTTTTTGATAATATATGGCAGGTTAAAGATAGTCGCCCTCTTAGTAGGATAGTCATAGATTATACGGCTTTAATGTTTCTCGTACCTATTAGTATTATCATTCTTTCAGGACTTAGCATCTATTTCTATAGCTTTGTAGAGAATCTAAATGGTTTGCGCTTTCTCGGAACTATTGCGAGCTTTTCACTTCGTTATCTTGTGCCATGGGCTATCCTTACCCTCATGTTCATTGTGCTTTATGTTTTCATGCCCAATGCAAAGGTTAAAATTACGAAGACAGTTGTTCCTTCGATGATAGCCAGTATCGCTATGCTTTGCTTACAAGTGGTTTATATACATGGACAGATTTTCCTTACAAGTTATAATGCCATTTATGGGTCGTTTGCAGCACTTCCACTGTTTATGTTGTGGATACTTGCATCGTGGTATATCTGTCTATTCTGTGCAGAACTCTGTTATTTTAATCAAAATTTAGAGTACTATGAGTGTCTGATAGATACAGAAGATATATGTCATAATGACCTTTTAATACTGTGTGCGACAGTCTTGAGCCATATCTGCCAACGTTTTGCAAATGATCAAAAGCCTCAGACTGCATTACAAATAAAGACAGAAACGCGTATCCCAATTCGTGTGATGACGGATATTCTCTATAGATTAAAAGAGGTAAATCTTATTTCAGAGAACTTTTCACCTACTTCTGATGAAGTAACTTATACGCCTACGCACGATACAAATAACATAACTGTAGGTGAAATGATTGCTCGTTTAGAGTCTACTCCAGCATCTGATTTTGTGCTTTTAGGTTTCTCTCCTAAAAAAGTATGGAACCATGACATATATAATAGGGTGGGAAGTATACGCGAGATTTATCTTAATGAGTTGAAATCAATTAATATTAAAGAACTAATAAGTTATTCAGAGAATTAAAGGATTATTTTGGATTTAGTGGTATACTTCGTTGATTGTTTTTTGAGAAGGATAATATTGTAACACTAAACCTTCTGATATTCTCTTCCAAACGAATATGATAACATAATAAAAGAGCCAGTTCTACAATAGAAAACTGGCTCTTTTATCGTACTATAAAATCTTGTTTTATCTATGAAGTATGTTTTTTTGTTACAACTCCTAAATGATGTTTCGCTTTTTAGAAGCTAACAAAAGCATCATCTTCTATACTTAATGAGGTTTTTTTCAAGACTTTGTTATTTCGATTTGTTAATACAATAAAGTCAAAGTATATTAAAAATAAAAAAAGTCCCAAACTGTTGGTCTGGGACTGAAAGATTACTTGTCTCACGACAACTAATCTTCTAACCTTAATAATCTAATACCATGAAAAACACGTTGCAAAGATATCTAAATCTTGTTATATTTCCAAATATACAATGTTAAATAAGGTAAATATTAAGATTTATCTTCTAACTTTTGAAATATCTCTACAATTGTGCCTTTACGGGTCTATTTTATACTATTGAGCAAACCAAGTTTGCCATCGTTTACTAACTTAACGATGAGTTCACCAAATAAAGTATTTTGCCATGCAAACCACTCACGTGTAAAATTGTTAGCATCATCCTTATAAAAACTCTCGTGGATAAAGCCTGTTCCAGCATCAGTATTCATTAACATTTCAATGCACTGTCGAATTTCCTTATCATCTTTTGATGTGAAAGCCCGCATCATGATAGACATTGGCCATATCATATCGTTACCAATATGTGGACCACCAATACCCTCACCAGCCTTGCCACGATGGAAATAAGGATTATCCTCACTCCATACATAACGGCGAGTGTTCTGATAGATTGGGTCGTCTACGCTTACATCACCAAGATATGGCATAGCTAACAGACTTGGTACGTTGGCATCATCCATTAAGAAGTAGCTGCCAAAGCCATCTACTTCATAAGCATATATCTTACCATATTTAGGATGTTCGTATACAGCATACTTCTGTAAAGCATCATTTACTTCATTAGCAAGGTCGGTACATTGAGTTGCAAGAACTGTATTCTTATTTACCTTGGTTAAATCTCTGCTGCTTTGCGAAGAGAAGATACTGCCATAAAGTTTGATGGGACAAGAAATTGTAGTGTTGTCGCATCGTCTGAAGGACGAAAGGCAGAAGCAATCAGTCCTACAGGCTTAACAGGTGCACCCCAACCTGCATTGTTCATTGTGTCAAGTGCGCGGTCGGTAACACGTAAGAACTTATAGGTTCCTCTGCCGTCTTTCTTCTGCTGCTCATGGAAAGTTTTTAGAATGTTCTCTACTGCCTTAACCCATTCTGGACCAAAAACACTTGTGTCGCCTGTTACTTTCCAATATTCATATGCAAGGCGGATAGGGTAACAGAGTGAGTCTATCTCAAACTTACGTTCGTGTAACTCCGGTTTCATATCCGTTTCATCGGTCATCCAACGGCCATTTGGGTCTGGCTTATGATTGAATGCATTAGCATATGGATCGATGTTGATACATTTAAATTGGCGATTAATAACACCAGCTAACATCTTCTTCAGTTTCTTATCTTTTCCTGCTAATTGTACGTATGGCCACACTTGTGCGCCTGAATCGCGAAGCCACATAGCAGGAATGTCACCAGTATAAACGTAAGTGTCAGGTGTTCCATCAGCTTCCTCACCATAGTGAACAGTAGTATCGAGTGTGTTTGGGAAGCAATTCTCAAACATCCATGCCAAACGTTTATTGGTTAACTTCTTTATAATATTCTGTATTTCCTTCTCAACAGCTTCTGAGCGGAAAAGTCTTTCTGTTTCTTTAGGGCGTTTCGAGATGAAAGTCACTGCATCTGCAGGGCAGGTGAGTTGGTTTGCTGATACCTTATTAATATTGTCAGCATTGATTGGTTGCGCCTGTAATGCCATTAGCGCAACGAATGTTGATGTGATATAGGTTATCTTTCTCATACGTTATGATTTAGTTTTATTGATACATATTGATGCTGTCAATAATCTGATAAACTTCTTCATCAGTCATTGTCGGATTGCAAGGGAGAGAGAGTTCTTGGTGATGGATGAACTCTGTAATAGGATAATGTTGCTCGTTCCATTCTTTATAAGCCTCTTGCTGATGTGGTGGAATGGGGTAGTGTATCATCGTTTCAATACCATTATCTTTGAGATATTGTTGCAAACGATTACGAGATGGACAGAGAATAGGGAATATGTGATAAACATTATCTCTGTCATTATCCTTTATCAATCTTATTTGTGGGTTGTTAATGCCATCTAAGTATGCTTTAGCAATCTGCTTTCTACGTTGGTTTTCTTTATCGAGATAGGGGAGTTTTATATTGAGAACGGCAGCTTGAATTTCATCCATACGGCTATTCTTTCCTTTGAAGGAAAACTCATATTTGCGTGTAGATCCATAGTTGGCAAGGCTACGAATAGTCTGTGCCAACTGTTCATTATCGGTTGTCACAGCTCCAGCATCACCTAAGGCACCAAGATTCTTGCCTGGATAAAAGCTATGTGCGGCTGCATTTCCAAGGCTTCCTGTACGTTTGTTACCAAAGTGACAGCCGTGCGCTTGCGCATTATCTTCAAGCAGTAAGAGGTTATGGTGTTTACAAATGTCGCCAATGAAAGGCATATAGGCACATCTTCCATAAAGGTGTACAAGCATAATGGCACGTGTGCGAGAGGTGATAGCTTGTTCAATCTGTTTCTCATCAATCTCTAAAGTGTTGATATCCGGTTCTACAAGGATAGGGGTAAGGTGGTTTTCGGTGATGGAAAGGATAGTTGCTATATATGTATTGGCAGGAACTATGACCTCATCACCTTCTTTGAGAATTCCTAACTCTATATAGGCACGGAAGATAAGACAGAGTGCATCAAGCCCATTACCACATGTTACACAGTACTTTGTACCAATGTATTGTGCATAATTCTTTTCAAATAAAGCTATATGCTCCCCCTGCAGATACCAGCCAGAACGTAGTACCTGATTAACAGCTGTAGTAATCTCTGATTCATGTAATGCTGTTATTTTTTGAAGTGAGAGATAGTTTATCATGTTTATTCTTTAATGAAGTAGGTTGAATATGGTCGGGATCTTTATATTACTCTATGATAGTATCTGTTTCCCACTCATAACAGTCATAGCATACACCTCGTCCTCCAAAGCCTTCTTTTTGGAAAATAAGCGTTGTGTTTAGAATCTTTCCTTCCTCTTCTGTGCTTTTACCAAAGTCAAAGAAGCCCTTATGATTGGCATATACATTATTAAGAATATAGTCAAAGAGAAGATCAATAGCCCCAAGCCTTTTCCCTTCTGGAGATGCTGAGATATACTGAGAATGAACGACTCGTGGCATTTCATAGATGATAGTACCCCCAATAGCTATCCCTTTGTCATTATATGCCATGAATAGTCTAATCGAGTTAGGGAACCGACTGTGGAGTAAAGTTAACTCTTCAAGGGAGTGTACAGGGTGAGTCGCATACTTATTGGTGAGGTTCTTATCGAGAATATTCCAAAAAGTTGCAAGGTCTTGACTCTCCCGAACTGTCACACCAGCACGTTTGGCCTTCCTAACTCCACTTCGACGACTCTCATTGAACTTTATACGTGAATCGAAAGGAATAGTACTTGAGATGTCACGAGCCGTTAGTTTTGCATGACAAATATATGTTAGCGCATAGAGATCTTCCTCGGCAGGATAATGATGGTATATCCATGGCGTAGGTTTATAGATAACTCTTTGTACTCCAGAATGGTAAAGATATTCATTAATCTTTATGAATACCTCGCAAATCTCTGCTGTAGTAGCCTGTTTTTTTGTTATAAGTCCACCGTAAGTTAATCCTTGATGAGAATAAAGTGTGTCGCCTAAACGATTAGCAGGTAAGAGTGCATAGAGCTGTCCTTTTCGATAAATCATCAGCGAAGCATCCTGAAATCTATCGGCATGATAATCCATATAAGAACGGTTGAAGAGGAATGTTCCTTGTCGTGAATCCTCAATAAACTCGTTCCACGCTTGTGCTTGTTCTTGCGTGTATTGCTTTACTTCAAACATTATATTTTAGGATTGCATAAAAGAAGATAGTCTGAACGATCTTCTTTTATCCTTTTATATCTAATCTATGGTTTTACCTTTATCCTTTCTTAGAACACTTATAGTTAAGAAACTCTGTGTATTCACGGATATAATCATTCTCTTCAAAAGAATCTTCTGCCAAAACAAGGCATACGGCTCCTGATGAAAAATCATCGAGCGTACGCCATGTGTCAGTCTCAACTAAGAGTCCTTGATAAGGATGATTCAAGAGAAAAGATTGCTTATTACGTCCATTATCGAGGGTAACCGTGAAGGAACCGCTAACAGCAATGATGAATTCTCGGCAATGTTTATGGGCATGACCACCACGGCAAGCACCTGAAGGTACATCGTATGTCCAATAAACACGAGAAATGTTGAAAGGAATATCCTTCATTCCCTCAGCAATAGAGAGGTTACCACGTGGGTCAACCATCTTTTGTAAGGAGATAATCTTTCCTATTGAAGCTTCTGTTTCTTTCATTCTTACAGCCTTTAGACTATTCAGTCTTTATTTCTTCATATAGGGATCTGTACCCAATACGGTTGCTGCAACACGCTTAGTCTTATCACGAAGTGCATCCATATCTGTTCCTACTTCTCCATAACAGAGTGCTACACCCATACGACGACCCACGTGAGCAATTGGTTTACCAAATATACGTAAGCGTGTTTTATCTTCATTGCAAGCATCTAATAGGTTGTATGATAAAGGTTTGTCTGTTTCAATAGGAGAAAGAATTACAGCAGAACAACCTGCATGTTCAAGGTGAATAGCAGGGATTGGGAGTCCCATTACAGCACGGAAATGAAGTTCAAATTCGCTGAAGTTGGTTGTATGTGCCAATGTGACCATACCAGTATCATGTGGACGAGGTGATAATTCTGAGAAGATTACTTCTCCCTTCTTTGTTAAGAAGAACTCGACTCCCCATATACCATATCCGGTTAGTGCGCGTGTTACTTCATTAGCAATATGTTCTGCCTGACGTAATGATTCTTCTGAAATGGCATATGGTTGCCAGCTTTCACGATAATCACCACCTTTCTGTATGTGTCCAATAGGTGGACAGAAGAGGGTAGGGCCATTCTTCTGTGTCACAGTAAGCAGTGTAAACTCACTCTCAAACTCAATAAACTCTTCAATAATCACCTCCTTCACATCGCCACGTGCGCCATCCATCGCATTCTTAAACGCTTCTTCGAGTTCTTCATCATTGTGAACATAACTCTGACCATGTCCACTTGAACTCATTAAAGGTTTAACGACACATGGGAAACCAATCTCGTCAGCTGCAGCTTTGAACTCATCATATGTCTTTGCATAGAAATATTTGGCTGTTCTCAACCCTAAGTCGCGTGCTGCAAGGTCGCGTATGGCACGACGATTCATGGTGAAGTTTACAGCACGTGCTGAAGGAGCAACTTGTATTCCACGTTCTTCATAATCAAACAAACGTTCAGTTCTGATTGCTTCAATCTCAGGAATAATCAAGTCCGGTTTGTGCTTATCTATAATAGCATCAAGGGCTGTACCATCAAGCATATCTATTACTTCAGACTCATCAGCTACCTGCATGGCTGGTGCATTCTCATAACTATCGCAAGCAATGACATATTGTCCAGCACGTTTAGCTGCTATAACGAACTCTTTGCCCAGTTCGCCTGAGCCTAATAACAAGATTTTTTTCATTTGAAGATGTGTTGTCTATCTTTTGTTTGTGAGAAGGTTTTACACCCTCGCCGTATAATGAAGAGTTAGACGAGGGTGTGAGATTATATTTTAGTAGATTTATTATCTTCCTTTTTTTGTGTACATCATGTCATAGTACTTTTGGTAATCTCCAGAAGTAACCTCTTGAATCCAGTCTTGATGCTCTAAGTTCCAACGGATAGTTTTTACAATACCGTCAGCAAACATTGTTTCAGGATACCAACCTAACTCATTCTTTATCTTTGTTGGGTCAATAGCATAACGTGCATCATGACCAAGACGGTCTGGGACATGTGTGATTAACTCTTCATTTATCCAGCTGATATCAATGTCACCATTTGCGTCTTTGACCTGCTTCTTGAGGATAGTACGGAGGTTCTTATCCTCTGCCATCATGTCATGGATAGTCTTGATTGTGAGTTTAACGATGTCGATATTCTTCATTTCATTATGTCCACCAACATTGTAAACTTCACCTACACGACCTTCACGTACAACCATATCAATAGCTTTGCAATGATCCTCTACATACAACCAGTCGCGTACATTCAAACCCTCACCATATACTGGGAGTTTCTTTCCCTCGAGGATGTTATTGATAATTAATGGAATCAATTTCTCTGGAAAGTGGTAAGGACCATAGTTATTTGAACAACGTGTAATACTGATAGGCATATGATAAGTGTCGTGATAAGCCATTACAAAATGGTCAGCACTTGTCTTGCTGGCAGAATATGGGCTATGTGGGCAGAGTGGAGTCTCCTCTGTAAAGTAGCCTTCTGCTCCCAATGAACCATACACCTCGTCTGTTGATACCTGATGATAACGCTTGCCTTCCTTCCATGTAGGATAACCCTGCTCGTCCTTACCTGTCACCCATGCACGACGTGCAGCATCCATAAGGTTCTGTGTACCAAGAATGTTTACAGAAAGGAACAACTGTGGGTCTTCAATTGAACGGTCAACATGACTTTCTGCTGCAAAGTTTACAAGATAGTCAATGTCATATTCAGCAAAGAGTTTGTCGGCAAGTTCACGATCACGAATATCACCCTTTACAAAGATGCAACGCTCGTTATCAATATCATCTTTGATAGTACCGAGGTTACCTGCGTATGTAAGTGCATCGAGGACAATAACCTTAATATCTTCATTCACATACTTCTTATGAAGTAAATACTTAATGTAGTTTGCTCCGATAAAGCCGGCAGCACCAGTTACTAAATAAGTTTTCATATCTATGTTATTTAAAATGTTTGTTATTCTTTTGGGTAAGTTTTAATAGTCTTTGATTGTAATCGAATCTTAATATTGTTCTTTTACAATTCAAATTTATTTATTTTCTTGTTGTTTATTTCCTAATGTTATAACCTCGCAATCAGTAAATTTATCACCTTCGATGGTTAATCTCACTAAAGTTCTTTCTTTATGCCATCCACGAAGACCAGCTGCACCAGGATTGATATGAAGTAGGTTTAGTGTCTTGTCGAATTGTATTTTGAGAATATGTGAATGTCCATCAACAAAAAGGTTGGGTGGAGAAGCATAGAGCATACTCTGTACTGAACGGTCATAACGTCCAGGATAACCTCCAATATGTTTAAGTAACACGTCAACATCTTCGCACTTAAAGCGCAGAATTACCCTATATCGGTTGCGCATAGTGTAATCATCTATATTCCCACATACAGCGCGAAAGATGGGTTTCATAGCCTCAAACTTATCCGCAACTTCTAATGAACCTATATCACCAGCGTGCCATATCTCATCACATTCCCCAAGATAGTATTCGTATTTATCATCCCAGTAGCCATGAGTATCAGAGATTATACCAATTCGTTTCATTAAAGACTTTTCCTTTTGATAAAATCAGCTATCAGATCCTTTGTTTTTTCTAAGCCCAGTATACTGGCATCAATGCAAAGGTCATAACTTTCAGCATGCCCCCAAACCTTTGTTGTGTAATAGTTATAGTATTTGGCACGCTCGCTTTCTCCATTTTCAATAAACTTACGAGCTTCTTCTTTAGAGCATCCACGTCGCTCACATACATTAGCAATACGAGTGTCCATTGATGCTGTTATAAAGATATTGATGGTGTTTGGATTATCACGTAATACGTAATCTGCTGTTCTACCAACAAACACACAGCGTGGGTTCTGCTTTGCTACTTCACGAATGGCATCGCTTTGGAACTGATAAAGACTTTCTTGTGAAAAATTACTCTTATAAAAGTCATTGTCACCTAAGAGAGGAAGGTGTATATGAAAGTGCCCTTTCATAAATCCTTTTTGCTCGTCGTTTTGCTCAAAGAACTTCTCTGAAAACCCACTTTCCTTAGCTGCAATGTTAAGGATCTCACGGTCATAGTATTGGCAATCGAATTCTTCAGCAAGCATCTTGGCGATAATATGACCACCACTGCCTATCTGACGACCAACGTTTATGATTAGTTCCTTTTCCATATTTAGATTCTTTATTTATGAATTTAAGTTTTGATTGTTCACACTTTGTTTTTTCAACCGTCGCATATAGGTCACCATAATGATAGCTGCAACTAATGATGCCAAAAAGTCACTTGAAGGCAATGATGCCCAAACACCATTTAAGTTGAAGAAATGTGGTAGGATAATAAGTAGTGGAATTAAGAATAGTAATTGGCGAGATAGAGATAAGAAAATACTTATCTTTACTTTACCAATACACTGAAAGAAGTTTGTTACAACCATCTGAAATCCTACAACAGGATACATCATCATGTTTATTTGAATAGCCTTAATTGCTTGGCGAATTAATTCTGGGTCCTTTGTGAACATACGTGCACAGTAATATGGGGCTAAATGGGCAATTAGCCAACCTGTAACCATTATCCCTGTTGCTGCAAAGATAGTAAGTTTCAATACACGCATAAGTCTGTCTGTCTGCTGTGAACCATAGTTATATCCAGCTATAGGCTGCATACCTTGGTCTAATCCGATGACAAACATTACAAATATCATAGCCACACTATAAGCTATTCCGAATGCTCCAACAGCCATATCACCACCGTATCTGACAAGTTGATTATTCATAAAGATAACCACAATGCAAGCACAAACATTCATCAAGAATGGAGAAATACCAATAGAGATGATATTTTCTACCAAATGTCTTTTAAGTCGATAGATTCCACGCTTTAAATGTAAAATCTCATCTTTGTTAGTCAATTGCTTCATCTGCCAGCATAATGCCAATGCTTGAGATAAGACTGTGGCGAAAGCTGCACCACGAATTCCCCAGCCCCAAAGCCTAATAAAGATAAAGTCTAAGACTATATTCATCAAGACGGTGAAAATTGTAGCCATCATTGCCTGTCGAGGTTTTGATGCTGCACGAAGTACTGCATTCATTCCAAAGTACATGTGAGAGATGACATTTCCCGCCAAAATAACCTCCATAAAGTTACGGGCATAGGGGATTGTAGCATCACTTGCACCAAAGAATCGTAAGATTGGGTCAAGAAAGATAAGGCAGATAATACCAAATGCACTTCCTATAATCAGATTAAGCGTTACAGTATTACCAAGTATATTCTCTGCTGTGTCATAGTCACGCTGACCTAATTTCACACTGATAGACGTAGAGGCTCCTATTCCTACTGCTGCACCAAAGGCTGCACCAAGGTTGATAAAGGGGAAAGTAATAGCTAAACCTGATATAGCCATTGGTCCTACAATCTGACCAATGAATATTCGGTCTACTATGTTATAGAGTGAGGCTGCTATCATAGCAATAATTGCTGGGAACGCATATTGTGCCAACAATTTACCAACAGGTTTGGTACCTAACTCTAAAGTTGCATTCTTATTATCCATCAAGATTCTATTACTTGTCTACGAATGAATGGAATTCCTCCTTATACTATGCTTGCAAATGTACGAAAAAAAAATGAGAAAACCTATTTGTAGCGTAATGAATTGTAGGTTTATAAAACCTATTATTGCTATTTTTAGTATTACAGTTAAGTATTAGTCTTGAATTATCCGCACAACGAGGATATTTTTATTTCTAAACGAAAAAGGTAAGTCTTATCACTCCAAGCTTTTGAAGATGTCTATTTGTCTATAATTTTCAAATGTCGATTTTGTAAAGACCACCAAATGGCTTGTTAATAACGCCCAGTTGGCCTGCAAAAGATGCCTTTTTAAGGTCTTACTAACGCTCTATTGAAACCTTATGAAGTGCCTTCTAAACCTCTCTTTACAACTGCTTGATAGCAAGTGGTTTACGTAGGTGCTAAAAGAACTCACTTTTACTTTTTTTTTCTACCTTTTCTTTGAATGTTTTGTCAATATATTTCTTTGCCTTTAGGTAAAATCTCACACAGAATGTTACGCCTTCAATTTTATTAGATAATACCCTTTCTTCTGGCGATATTCAAAGCCTCTATCATACTCCCTGCTCGTAATTTCTCTCGTATATTCTGCCGATGTCTATTTGCTGTATAGATACTGATGAAAAGTTTTTGGGCAATTTCCTTGCTGGAAAGGCCTTTACAAGTAAGTATAAGGACTTCTTTTTCCCGCGGAGTAAGCTGTGGAATGGTTTCATTCTCTATGGATATAGGAATAATCTCACCCGTAACACAATGCTTCATATGGACACGAACAGGCAGATTATCTCCCTGTTCGGGAGCAACCTCTATGATGCCCAGTATCAAACAGTTGTCCTCTGTCACCTCTAAAAACTGCCGCTGGTGAATTACTCTCCTATAAATGCCATCAGCGGCCAAGCCCCTATACTCATAGATACATTTATATTTGGTTTGCTCTTCTTTGGGAAGTACGGAAAGAAAGGAGGCGATTTTAGCGTCAATCTGATTTTTAAGCATCAGATCGTCTGGGTGAATACGATAAGTAAGGGGGTAATCCTGGACCCTATCACTACCTTGTTCAGGGATATCATCATAACCAAAAAGTGAGAACTTATCGGAGATAAAGTAATAATGCCCATACTTATCCACTATATAAACAGCATTATTACCTATCTCGGAAAGCATCTTAGCATAGGGAATATACTTCTGGACAAATGTCTCAAGTACATAGGTTGTGTTCATTTTTACAAATGGTTATTTCTGCGTATTGCACCTTTTGAGGTAGAATCGTAATTTTGCACCAAAGTTAATAAAATATTTCAAGAAATGAAAACATACAATAGCATTATTATAGGGAGTGGTTTGGGAGGTTTGACTGCTGGTGCATTGCTTGCTCTGTGGGGTAAAAAAGTCTTGGTACTTGAACAACATTACATAGCAGGAGGATGTGCTACAGCCTTCAAACGCAAGGATTTCCTTATGGAAGTAGGGCTACATGAGATAGATGGTTTGCATGATCAGGATTTCAAACGTCCCATAATGGAGTTGTTAGGGCTTTTCAAAGGGGTGGAATTCTTAAAGATTCCTGAGCTATACCATATAAGAAAAGGTGACTTTTCGTATGTTCTATCAGAGGGAAAGCAAGCCAAAGAACAACTAAAACGAGACTTTCCTAAAGAAGAAAAAAACATTAATGATTTTTTTATCACCATAGAAAAGTTGTATAAAGAAATGCACCAGATGCCTCGTAGTAAGTGGCTCAGACGACTGATTCACCCTTTGATGCCCTTACTTTACCCTGCTATAGCCAGCACTTCCCGAATCACTGCTGGTGAATGGCTTGATAAACACTTTAAGGATGAACGTCTGAAAACTATCCTCACAGCCAATATGTGCTATTATGCTGATGACCCATTCAACTTGTCTCTTATGTACTTTTTAGTGGCTCAAGGCAGCTATCTCAACGGTGGAGGACACTTTGTTAAAGGTGGTTCACAGAACTTGTCTAATTACTTGGTCCATTTTATTGAGCAACATGGTGGTCAGGTGCTTACGGGGAAGTACGCTAAGGAGATACTGATAGAGAACAACCGTGCTATTGGAGTTGCCTATCAGGACACCTTCAACAGAACAATTCCTATTGTAAAGGTATATGCAGACACTGTGATTGCCAATGCTGCTCAACCCAATGTCGTCCAAATGCTACCTGAATCACAGTGTAGAGTATTACAAAAGAGAATAGGCAAACTAAGACCAGCATGCTCCTTGCTCTCTGTTTATTTAGGATTTAATATTGATTTGAGGGAGTTGGGGGTTACACATTATTCTAATGTAATTCTCAATAAAGCCCTAAAGTCACTCAAAGACATGAAAGATGATGCACACAGTCCATGGATTGAGCGGTCATTTACATTTGTCAATTACGGGGTGATAGACTCTCAGTTATGCCCTAAAGGGAAAAGTTTGGGAGTTATCTGCACTACCGATTACTTAGCCGACTGGGAAGGACTCGACGATAAAGATTATCAGATACAGAAAGAAGTAGTTGCAAGAACACTGCTAAAACGGTTGGAAAAAGAATATCCAACCATACTGAACTACTTGGAATATTACGAAGTCGCAACTCCAAAAACAATTCATCGCTATACACTCAATCCAGCAGGTACCGCCTATGGATACGTACAATCCATAGGTCAGACAGGATTATTAAGAGAGAAAGTGACCGCATCTCCTATAAGAAATCTATACTTTTCTTCAGCTTGGGCACCATCAGGAGGTGGTTATTCTGGAGCTATTTACAGTGGATTCTTTACTGCTAAAGCTATGAACAAAGCCGTTAAATGGTGTAGCTACACGCCTTCTAAGATAGAAGACACTCGTACAGTAAGGCTACTAAGCAAGGAAATCATAGCTGACAAGACCTTGTTGCTTACCTTTGAAAAGCCAAAAGGACTGACTTATAAGGCTGGACAATATGCTGTATTACAATTACATACACCTATATACACGCATCTTGACATGCCTTTACGCCCCTTATCTATGGTTTCTCACCCTTCACAGGCCACACTGAAGTTTGCCATGCGTATCAGTAATAGTTCTTTTAAGAGAAGTATAATGGATATGTCTGTGGGTGATAAAGCGACAATCTTTGCGCCAATGGGCGATTTTACCCTGAGAAACAATAGCCATGTGGTGTTCTTTGTTGCAGGTATAGGCATTACACCTGTTGTCGCTATGCTCAAAGAATTGGAACTACAGCATTTCATTGGGCATGTAACGTTGTGCTATTCATGTAAGAATGAATCGGATGCTGCATTTCACAAGGATTTAAAACAGTGTTTTTTACCCAACTATACCTATCTGCCTGTCTTTACACAGACCCAGAAACGCATAGATAAGGACTATATATACAAGAATATTCCTCATCTTTTAAATAGTCAATGCTATATAATTGGTACACATTCATTTGTAAAAGAGATAGAAATGATCTTACTTGAACAGGGCGTTCAGAAAGAGGATATAGTGAAAGATGACTTCAATTAAAAGAATATGACAGCTATTTGAAGATGGCTTTTATGACAGAGACATATCGAAAAGGCTTATGATAGAATTGCTCTTTATAAGAGATGAAGTATCGTAGGACTTACATTTTAATTCTTAAAATCTAAATTTTAAGCAACGTATTGTATGTCTTTCACCTCAGTCCTGCAGCATTGTTGTTATAAGTTATCACTTCATTATCTGGGTATGGCATTGTTTGCACGCGTTTTTAGCTGGCGTTGGTAGCATTATGGACATTAGTTTTATATGGTTTTTCCGTTAAATGCGTAGATTATTAATAAAATGATTTTAATCCACATTCATGGTATGATAACCTCCAATTAGATGGTTTTACAAAAGGGAAAAACTACATAATAAATGTAATTAGATGCGATGTCTATCTGTCTTATACAAACAACTTATTCTCTTATTAGTTGAAGTTTGTAAACTATTTTTATGCTACCCAAGACCAATACATGCTCTTTTAGCTTCTAAAAGACGCCCAATTGGCTTGCAAAAGGTGCCTTTTAAGCCCCTTACTAACGCCCTTTTGACATCCTATTAAGCATCTTTTCTCGTGCTACTTTATAACTAATTGATTTCCTGTTGGTTGCAGACTTGCTTCTTATATGTGTTTTTGCTGTTAGTTATAGAGGTTTTCTTTGAAATTATGTAATGATTTTTCAAGCTCTTGTCAGTAGATTTTCGAAGTCTTAAAATGAGAAGTCTTCAATGACGGAGGCTGATAGATAGGATGGATAGATGACTGTTTCAGCTATGCTTTTGTTTGATGAGTAACCTCGGTTCTTACGTTAAAGCAATACGAAAAGTGCTCACACATTTAACGGAAGAACTAAAAAAATGATTTCTCATCACGTAAATAAATAGGAAAAAAAGGTTTTAAGGCTGAGTAAACAAGTCTATAATTTATAAAATACTTCAATCTAATTAGCTTTAATTATATCGATTAAATTACTAATAGATAGTAGTTTAACATATGAACTTATCCTTCAAAACAAGTAACTAATCTACTTGTAAACTCGCCAACTTGTCTACTTATAAACTTGTTTACCCAGCAACTTGGATTCTATACCAGTTCAACCTTCTCCATTTCCTGCTCTTTGTCGCAGTAATGACATTTAAGAATACCATGCTCCTTGTCGACAACATGGAAGATAGTATCCATAGGTTCATTATTTGTGATACACTTTGGGTTATTGCATCTTACAATGCTCCGAAGCTCATCCGGTGTCACAACCTTCTTCTTCTCTACCACTTCATAGTCATTAATGATGTTCAACACCACGTTCGGTGCCACGACCGACAAGCGAGAAATTTCATCATCGGTAAAGAACTTATCGCTCACCTTAATGATTCCCTTTGTGCCTACCATCTTCGATGAGAAGTTGAAACCAATAGTGACAGGTGTGGAGAGCTTCTGGAGCTGTAATAGGTTCACAACCTGAAAAGTCTTCTCTGCTGGAATATGATCTATAACGGTGCCGCTCTCAATAGCAGCTACCAGACGTTCTTTCTTTGACATAATGATATGAGCCTCATTCCGTCTCCTTGATATGAAGGAATGCCTGACAGGGTATTTGTGGGCAGTTTTCTTTGTTCACTCATAGGCATTATGAGTCTATTTCTATTTTTCTTGGGTGATTTCTACTCTATCTACGGCATCGTCTGCTCTTAACCAAAAGTTTACTTTACGTCTTTTACCTGTGGTGTTAGGCTCGATGGTTATCGTGAGTGTGTTGCCTGTTAATTCTGCTGTGTACCATCTTCCCACCATACCGGTGCTGATAACCTTATTCCCATATTGTGCTGCAGATTCTTCAACAGCCATATTTGCAAATCGCAGAGTTTCGTAGTCAGCGCATACTAACTTATAGGTACCTCCTTCAGCAGGAACTGTTATGTTCCTTGGATCACCTGTATAGTCTGTAGTCCACTTAAAAGTTGCTCTGTGGAGTTCATCAACTGTATCCTTGCTACAGCTGAATAGGGTGGTTAAAAGAACCAGCAACAACGCTATAAACGTTACATTCTTAAGTTTATTCATGTTCATTAAATGGTTATAGTTATATAGATATTATGAGTATATTTTATTTGTTTTGTGTCACTTCTATATGATCGAAGATGTCACCTGCTGTCACATCGATGAATAGTTTGCGTTCTTTGCCAGTTGTATTGGGGAGGAGAGTGATATAAAAAGTATTTCCTTTCGCTAATACATCGTACCAATCATATTGAATATGATGAAAATCTTGCTCTTTACTTGAACCAAAGATGGTTGTGTCTTGAGATGTAACGTTATTAATCCATGGTCCGCCATAATTGGTACATTTTAATTGATAAGTTCCACCTTCTGCTGTAGCAGTAATCTTTCTTGGGTCTCCTTGTCGGTTCGAAGTCCACTTCATAGGATCCCAACGACCATCTTCTGAGTTTAGTTCGCAGCTGAATAGGGTGGTCAAAAGACCCAGCAACAATGCAGCAAACGTTACATACTTAAGTCTACTCATGTTCGTAAAATTGATAAGGTTATTATTCTAAAATTGTTTTATCATTCTTCACCTCTTCCATAGATATACCAAGACAATGACAGAAAATAGCTTCACGCGCAAAAAGACCATTACGAGCCTGTTCTATATAGTAAGCATGTGGACTATCATCAACATCGTATGCAATCTCGTTCACACGTGGTAGCGGATGTAGAATCTTCATATTCGGACGAGCCAATGAGAGCATATCACGACGAAGAATATAAACATTCTTTACACGTTCATATTCCATTAAGTCAGAGAAACGTTCTTTCTGTACGCGTGTCATATAGATAATATCTGCGTTCGCAATCACTTCTGGAGTGAAATCCTCATGCTCTTCGAAGTGGATGTTATGTTCACGACAATATACCTTATACTCCTCTGGCATAGCAAGTTCCTTTGGTGCAATAAAGTGAAACGTTGGATTAAAATGGCGCATGGCCATAAGAAGAGAATGAACCGTTCTGCCGTATTTAAGATCACCAACAAGATAGATGTTTAGATTCTCTAATGTTCCTTGTGTCTGATTAATCGTATAGAGGTCAAGCAGACATTGTGATGGATGTTGATGTGCTCCGTCGCCAGCATTAATGATAGGCACTGGAGCCACTTCAGAAGCATATTGTGCTGCACCCTCTATGTAATGTCGCATAACAATTGCATCGGCATAATTAGAGACCATGAGGATGGTGTCTTTTAGTGTTTCACCCTTGCTGACACTTGAAACCTTTGCATCGGTAAAGCCAATAACACGTGCACCGAGTCGGTTAGCCGCTGTTTCAAAACTAAGTCGGGTACGTGTAGAAGGCTCATAGAAGAGCGTTGCGATAACCTTACCTTTAAGTAGCTCTCGGTTTGGATGTTTCTCAAACTCTTGAGCCATTTCAATAAGGTAGAGTAGTTGCTCACGATCTAACCCTTGGATATTCACAAAGTTATGCTTTTCCATTTTTGTTTTGTGATGTTTTAGTTCTTTTCTGTTGGTAAAGGTACATTATTATTTTCTAATCAACGAACTATAGAAAGGGAAATATCCACCTATAACAAAAAAACATCTATTTATTTTGCTTATCCATTGATTTACATTATCTTTGCATAATATTTTCACAATTATGAGAAGACACTTTGTACATTTCCTCTGGGGGTCACTTCTTGCCATCTTGGGCTTGGTCTTCGTATTCTTCATCTCTGTATGGAACGGATGGGTAGGGTACATGCCTGATATGGATGAATTGTCTAACCCTATAGATAAGTTTGCTTCGCAAGTCTATTCTTCAGACCAACAACTTATCGGTACTTGGAACGCGGATAACAATAATCGTGTGGCAATCGACTATAATGGACTGTCGCCACACCTTGTTCATGCCCTTGTTGCGACAGAAGATGAACGCTTCTATGAACATTCAGGTATTGACTTTATTGCCCTTGGACGTGCTGTTGTGAAGCGTGGTGTGATGGGACAGGCAAGTGCTGGAGGTGGTTCTACAATCACACAGCAGCTTGCTAAACAGCTTTTCTCAGAGAAGGCACACAGCACAGTAGAACGTCTTTTGCAGAAGCCTATTGAGTGGATTATTGCAGTGAAGTTGGAACGTTACTTCACGAAGGAAGAGATACTTGCTATGTATTTCAATTATTTTGATTTCCTTCATAATGCTGTTGGCATCAAGCGAGCTGCTAATGTCTATTTCAATAAGGAACCACGTAAGTTAACGGTGACTGAGTCTGCTATGTTAGTAGGACTTTGCAAGAACCCATCAATGTTCAATCCTCTTCGTCATCCAGAGCGTTGTTTGCAACGTCGCAACGTTGTTTTGATGCAGATGGTTAAGTCTGGCTATGTAACGAAAGATGAATATAAAGAATTGTCACAGCGTCCTTTAGGACTTCATTTTACGAGGTCAAAGCCAGTGAGTGGTGCAGGTGATTATTTCCAAGCATTCCTTCGTCAATACATGATGGCAAAGAAACCGGAGCGTGAGAATTATCAGTCATGGCAGAATCGTCAGTTTGTTCTTGATTCAATTGCATGGGAGCAGGATCCACTTTATGGCTGGTGTAATAAGAATACGAAGCGTAATGGTGAGCCTTATAATGTGAATACTGATGGTTTACGTATCTACACGACAATTGATACACGTATGCAGCAGTATGCTGAAGAGTCTGTGCGTAAGCATGTAGGTGGATACTTACAGTCACAGTTCAATCAGGCTATGCATTATAAGAAGAATGCTCCATTCTCATCTAATATATCACGTCGTACGATTAAAGAGATATTGAATCGCTCCTGCCGCCAGACACTACGCTATCAGCGTTTGAAAGAGCAGGGAGCTACACCTGATGAGATTAGACGTAGTTTCCGTACACCACATGAGATGACACTCTTTACATACCATGGTGATATTGATACGGTGATGACGCCAATCGACTCAATACGTTACTATAAGTCATTCCTCCGTTCAGCCTTTGTTAGTATGGACCCACATACGGGCGCTGTTAAGGCTTATGTTGGTGGTATTGATTATCAACATTTCAAGTATGATGTTGTGATGGGTGGTCGTCGTCAAGTTGGTTCAACTATAAAACCATTCCTTTATGCACTTGCAATGCAGAATGGTATGACTCCTTGTACTCTTGCCCCAAACGTACAGCGCACTTATGGTGGATGGACTCCTCGCAATGGTTCACGTGCTCGTTATGGTCAAGAGGTCCCTTTGCGCTGGGCTTTACAACAGTCTAACAACTGGATTTCAGCGTATCTGATTAACCTCCTCGGTCCGTCTCAGTTCGTAAGCATTCTACATGACTTTGGATTGAACAATCCTGATATTGATAAGAATACAAGTCCGGTGTTATGTCTTGGACCTTGTGAGGCTTCTGTTGGTGAGATGGCAAGTGCCTATACAACGTTTGCTAATGGTGGTATTCGTTGTGCTCCGCTCTTTGTAACTAAGATTGAAGATAGCCATGGTAACGTCATTGCTAAGTTCCAACCATTGATGACAGAGGTAATTTCAGAGGTAAGTTCTTATCAAATGATTGATATGTTGCGTGCCGTTATTCAGGGTGGTACAGGTAGTCGTTTGCGTTACGCTTACCATCTTACAGCTGATATTGGTGGAAAGACGGGTACAACAAACAATAACTCGGATGGTTGGTTTATGGGTATTACACCAGAACTTGTCAGCGGTTGCTGGGTTGGTGGTGAAGATCGTGATATCCACTTCGACCATACATCAATGGGTCAAGGTGCTACAACAGCCTTGCCTGTATGGGCTTACTTTATGCAGCGTGTTTATGCTGACAAACGATTAGGATATAATCAAGGTACTAAGTTTGCTATTCCTGCTAAGTTTAATCCTTGTGAGACGGCTGACACTATCAATGTTAATGGTATACAAGAAGAGTACTTCTAAGTGATAATATCTATCTTTAGACGTTGATAGATATATAAGAAAACAGGGACACCTCATCGGTGTCCCTGTTTTCTTATGCCTGTTGTGAATCATACCAAATCAATAAAGATACTTTCTTATAACTTCTAACAATAAGTTCTTACTTATTTATTTATAGATGATAGCGTGTTTAACACTTAGTACAATTGGTGCTAAGCCTCCGCACATGTTGTGCGGAGCATTCGCACAATGTGTGCTATGCGTCCACACGTAAGTTGAAAAGGGTAAGACGGATTCATGAATATGATGAATCGTAAGCTTTTCTTTATAATCTTAGACAGAAAAGGGTTAAAACTATATTTTTGTCATGTGATAGCCCATACGCTTTAGCTGTATGGCTGCACCCATATAATACATTTGGTGAAGTGCTGCCACATATGCTTGAAAGGCATCACTACTACCTGGTGCAATAGGAAGATGACGGAGTAGGCTATTGGTTCGTGCTGCACACTTTCCTACAATAGCAGCAATATCCTTATGTTCTTCAGTAGAAAGAAGTAGAACTTTCTCACAAATATAGTCATCCATGTGGTCATAATCAATACGATCGCGTAGATAAGTGTAGAGATTCTCTACCTTACTATACAACCCCCAGTCTTCATCCCAATATTTAGCTATTGCCATACCGATGTACATCATCCAACCAAGGGAGACGGTAGGGTAGTTGGCAAACTCTCGCATACCATCAGGTAAGTAAGCTTCAGCAATACCCAACCACTTATCTTCCATGTCTGTAATATCTGGCAACATATTATCTACAAGTTGTTTCCTTGTAGATAAGTAGTCAAATCCTCTTTGAATTTGTCTTCAAATGAATATCTTAATTGTTCGTCTTGCATTGTTATGTATCTTAAAAGATTGATTTTGTACTACTCAGCCAACTTCTTCTTCACTTCTGCCAATGCTTTAATCCAGTCGGTATCGAGGGAGTACTGAGTAAGATAGTCCTCACTATTGAAGTATACCAAAACAAGATTCTTATCAGGGTCATTGTAGAGTGGGTGATTAATACTTGCATCACGGAATATCTTGAGAATTTGCTCTTTTCTCTTTTGCTTGTCAGCACGTGCATACTCTTTCGTAAAGAGATTAACATACTCATGCATATAATAAGCCATAGAGTCAAGTTGTGCATTGAGATGAGCAATATCCTTAGTAGAAAGTTGCTTCGTTGTATCAACAAGAGCAGATAATGTTCGAGTATTAAGATAGGTAATTGCGTCAACTTTAAAGGAAGCTGCTTTGCGCACGTTTACATCTTCTTTACTGTCAGTTGCTATCTTGTAAGCACTTGCATATAGTTGTTTCGATACACGCTCCTGCTGGGCATTCACCGTAAGTACAGATGCGAGTAGGAATGAAAGAGCTATTATTCTATTTTTCATACGCTTGATACTTAAATCCTTGTGTTGTTTTAGTTGTTATCTTTGACGTTATTGAAGTTTTATAGGTTTAATGTACATAATTGTATTCATGACTAAATATGGCTGTGTTAGATCTTTTGTTTATCTTATTCTGTCCGCATTTTTGCGCGCAAAATCTTTCCAAGACCCATAGTGTTTTGCATCCGTTTCTGGCCGACTCATCTGTAAGAAATGACAATAAGCTGCTGCAACAGCATCCGTAGCATCCATAAAATGGGGCATTTGATCGTCACGTAGATGTAGTAGCTTTTGTAACATACCAGCAACCTGTTCCTTAGAGGCTGAGCCATTTCCCGTAATTGCCATTTTAATTTTCAATGGTGCGTATTCTTGAATAGGGACATCGTGGTTAATAGCTGCAGCAATAACAACACCTTGCGCACGTCCAAGTTTCAGCATTGATTGTACATTCTTTCCAAAGAAAGGAGCTTCGACGGCTACTTCATCGGGTAAATATTCGTCGATAATACCTGTTACACGTTCAAATATTCTGCCTAATCGGAGATATACATCTTTCTCCCTGCGCATGTCAATGACACCCATGACAACAAGTTCAGCTTTATTTCCACAGACACGTAGCACACCATATCCCATCACATTAGTGCCAGGATCGATACCAAGTAGTATCTTTTCGGGTTGTGAACTTCTTGTTTTCATCTTGAGGAATTATTTTACTTGTGTTTTATCGGTCCATATAAGGGTTATGAGATAGCTCGAAACCGATAGATGTCTGTGGTCCATGCCCAGGATAAACAATAGTAGTGTCGGGAAGTTGTGCAAGTTCTCGAAGACTACTAATAATCTGAAACATACTACCTCCAGGGAAATCTGTTCTACCAATACTTCCTTTAAACAAGGTATCACCAGTAAAGATGACATTCTCTTCTGCACAATAAAAACATACTGAACCGCCAGAATGTCCAGGAGTATGCATAACCTTAAAGGTGTGTGACCCGAATGATATAATTTGCTTGTCAGTCAGTTTTAAATCACCAGCAGGCAAGTCATAGTTCAGTTGCATTCCCAGCATCTGTGCAGCTGCCTGCTTTGGATTATTCATAAATACACTATCGCCTTCAGAAACCTCTGGCTGGAGGTTGAAGGCAGTAAGAAGAGCAGCATCACCAAAGTGATGATCAAGATGGCCATGGGTACCAAGATTGTGGACAGGTGTTAGCCCATCTCCTTTTATATAATCAATGATAGAGTTCTGTTCGCTTTCGGTAAGTGCGCCACAATCAATAATAACACATTCCTTAGTTTCGTCACTGACAACGTAGCAGTTCTCCTGAAGAGGATTAACCTCAAAAGTTTGGATTTTAAGCATAAGTGATATTTGAGTATAAATGGTTGATAATGAAGAAGAATTATATTATAGAAGCGTAGGGAATAGGATTATCCTGGTACGTAAATAAGATATTTCTCCTTAAACCATTCTTCATCAAACCATTGTGAAAGTTCAGTTTTCTCAGCAATGTTTTTGTATGGTTTCAGTTCTTCATCAAGGTTTCCACCTTTTAAAACAATGACACCATTTGGTAAAACATTATGTTGGTCTGATGCAATATTCTTCTTGACAATCTTCATTAAATCAGGTAGTGGCATCACTGCACGTGATACAATGAAGTCAAACTTTCCTTTCTCTTCTTCTCCACGTAAGTGAGAAGGGAGGACATTCTCAAGGCCAATTGCATCAGCAACTTCCTGTGCAACTCTTACTTTCTTACCTGTACCATCAATGAGTTTAAAGTTGGCTTCAGGAAAGAAGATTGCAAGAGGAATACCAGGAAAGCCTCCACCAGTACCAAAGTCAAGGACGTTTGTACCTTCACGGAAGTTTATACGTTTTGCGATAGCTAATGAATGAAGAATATGATGCTCATAAAGATTATCAATATCTTTACGTGAAATGACATTAATTTTTGCATTCCAGTCGTGGTATAGTGCATCGAGCGCTGCAAATTGTTCTTCCTGTTTTGGAGTAAGTTGAGGAAAGTATTTCTTTATAATTTCAATCATAATCTTTTTGTATGAGGTTTAGTGGTACAAAAATAAAGCCATAGAGAATGTTAGTTGTCGATAGTAACTCTAACTTCTTTCTGACTAATCTCACCTGGGTTATAGATGAATACAGTTGAATCATCTGTAATAATGAAGTTATCTGCAGGGTAGGGGGCTATACCAATGAAATAACCCTTTGCTTGTAATCCTGCTATATCATCTTTCTCAAGGTCCTCTTTCTCTGCTAAACGCGCAATGATATCCTTTGTTAGCGTTTCTTTATAATCCTTACCAAATTGGTCTTGAAGTGTGATAAGTTTGCCGTTTTGGGGATTAAAATTACGTACAATCGTATACTTTGTAAACTGACCATTGCCATTGTTAATGGCAATATGTGATAAGGCAGTAATATATTTGTCCGCAGCAGCTCTTAATTCTGTCTTGATAGTTAGCTCCCCAATGAGTTGACTTTTATCTCTCTCTTTCTGACGAATAAGCTGAGCTATTTCCATATACTGCTTTATATACTGCCTTACAAAGGATGGAATAGCAGTTTGAGGAGTGAGTTTATCGTTATTGACAGCGAAATAGTCTGGTTGTAAAAGCCCCATTCTGAGTAAAGAATCATTGACAGCAGCATGTTTACTCTCTTTTAAGTAAGTGAAATCTACATGTACATGACATTGTATTGCATCTGAAAGACGAGCTACAGTGTCTACAGAAACGACAGCTGTTGGGATATCCAACTTCTTTGGTGCTGATGACTTGCGTTCACAACTGCTCATAATGAATATTAGCATTGTGGAAAAAGCAAATATTGTAAATAACTTCTTTGTCATATATAGGCTACAAAGTTACGAAAAGTTTTTGTAACTTTGCATTATAATATATAATAATAAATGAGGAAAATGGTAAAAGCTTGTTTGTTTGATTTGGATGGAGTTGTGTTCGATACAGAGCCTTTATACACCTTGTTTTGGCGAAATTTGGATAAAAGACTTCGTCCTAACATTGATAATTTTGAGCATATTATTAAAGGACAGACACTTGTTCAGATATACGATAAGTATTTTACTGGAGACGAAGATAAACAGAAAGAAGTTACTACACTTCTCTATGAATACGAACAGAATATGTCTTTTAATTATATTGCTTGCTTCGAGGACTTTGTAAAAGATGTTAGAAGTAAAGGTATAAAGACTGCTGTTGTTACGAGTTCTAACCTTGAGAAGATGCTGAATGTTTATAATAAGCATCCAGAATTTAAGGGATACTTTGATGAGATTCTAACCTCTGAAGACTTTGAAGAGAGTAAACCATCTCCTGATTGTTACCTTAAGGCTGCTGCTCGTTTTGATGTTTCACCTAAAGAATGTATTGTCTTTGAGGATAGCTTCAATGGATTGCGTTCGGGAATTGCATCAGGAGCACGTGTAATAGGTCTTGCTACGACTAATCCTGTGGCTGAAATAGAACCTTATACAAAGGAGGTTATTAGTAATTATGATGGTTTACTTTGTCAGACCATTAAAAAGGAGTAACTTTGCAGCCCGAAATAAAAGTCAAGGTTCAAAATCATATTTGCTTATAAAGTATAAAATGGAAAGGATTGGACTATTGAATTATAAAAGTGATTATGGGATATTTAACAACAGATAAGAAGAAAGTTACTGCAAAAACATTATTGGAAATGAAGGCAGCGGGGGAGAAGATTACTCAAATGACTGCCTATGACTTTACGACAGCAGGAATTATTGATGCCGCAGGAATCGACAGTATTCTTGTGGGTGATTCTGCATCGAATGTGATGGCAGGTAATCAAGACACAACTCCTATTACTGTTGAACAGATGATTTATCATGCACGTTCTGTTGTACGTGCATGTCAACGTTGTCTTGTTGTTTGTGATATGCCATTCGGTTCTTATCAGATAAGTCGTGAAGATGGTATTCGCAATGCTATTCGTATTATAAAAGAAACTGGTGCAGGTGCACTCAAAATGGAAGGTGGTAAGGAGATTGCTGATACTATTAAAGGAATAGTTGATGCTGGTATTCCTGTTATTGGACATCTTGGTCTTACTCCACAAAGTATTCATAAGTTTGGTGGATATGGACTACGTGCCAAAGACGACGCAGAAGCTGAGAAACTTATAGAAGATGCACTTGCGCTTGATGCTGCAGGTGTCAGTGCTATCACCCTTGAGAAAGTTCCTGCATCTTTAGCCACAAAGGTTACTTCTATGGTAAAAGCTGCAACGATAGGTATCGGTGCTGGTAATGGTACAGACGGTCAGGTGCTTGTTTATGCAGATGCTCTTGGTATGACACAGGGCTTCAAGCCTAAGTTCCTCCGTCATTTTGCTAATGTCAACAAATGTATGACAGAGGGTGTACAAGAATATATTAAATGTGTGAAGGATACGAGCTTTCCTTCAGAATCTGAGTCATATTAATATTCGTTTATAGGTAAGAATTTATAAATTACGATTCTAAATGATGTTGGATTTATTAATGGAAATATGTATTTAAAAGCTAAATAGAGATTGTTGTATTCATCTATCTCTAACAAAAATACATTACATATTTCAGAGTCTAACTCACATAATGATTAATTTCTGGATAATAATGATTTATGGATACTCAAAACATACCTGTTCACGTTCGTTTGTGGAATAAGCATTTTTGGTTATTGGCAATGGCTAATCTCTTGTTAGTCATGTCGTCTTATATGCTCATTGCTACCATACCTTTGTGTATGGAAGTTAGAGGATATTCTATGTTACAGATGGCTTTGGTAATGGGTGTGTTCTTTATTGGGATATATCTCTTTGGTAGTCTTTCTGGCTATCTTGTTCAACGCTATCGTCGCAAAAATGTATTTAATGTCTCAACATTATTACTATTGGCAGTTACAGGGGTACTTTATTATCTAAGTATTTTACCTTATAACTCTTTTGATTATACGCTACTTGTAGGACTTCGTTTCATACAAGGCGCCTTCTATGGTCTTTCGCAACTCGTCCTTCTTAGTACACTCATTATTGATACTGTTGAAGCTGTACACAGAACAGAAGCAAATCATGCTGCAACATGGTTTGGACGTTTTGCGCTTTCATTTGGTCCTTTAGCGGGAATCATGGTATATCAAACAATGAATTTGCTTCAGTACTCCTCTTGTCTTGTGTCTGCTTGGCTGTTTCTTTTATCTTTGTCAACTTAATAAGATTTCCATTTCGTATGCCAAGTGAGGATTTCTCTCGCTTTTCTTGCGATCGTTTTCTATTGAAAGGTAGTCATTGGCTTTTTGTCAATGTGACTCTTATCACATCTGTTGTTGGACTTCTTTTAAGTATAGAACACAGTCCTCGTTTTTATGGAATGCTGATGGTGGGCTTTATTATAGCAATTCTTGCTGAAAGATTTGTCTTTGCAGATGCTGATCTTCGCAGCGAAGCCACAACAGGAATGATTGTTATAGGTATTGCGATTCTACTGATGATTACTCGAAATCAGGAAAGTGTTAGCTATATCGTACCAATCCTTATTGGTCTGGGTGTAGGATTGATAGGAAGTAGATTCTTACTCTTTTTTATAAAGATGTCGGATCATTGTCAACGTGGAACGAGTCAGAGTACGTTTTTATTGGCTTGGGAAACAGGTATCGGTGTCGGTTTGGTTCTTTCTTATGGAGTATTTAATCTTGAACTACCTCTCATCTTATGGATTGGACTTGGAATTTTAGCAGTCTCACTGATTCTGTATGATACGTTTATCCATAGTTGGTATGTAAAGCATAAGCATCGATAATTTACTTTAATTATTTATTTATACATATTTGAATATTAATATTTTATATATCGATTTGATTAAAGATACTTAATAAGTTCTCATAAACTCGTTTGTAACGTTGTAAGTAAGCATTTCTTTAAGCATAAGGAATGCTTACTTGCGTTTACTGTAATCTGATAAAACTAATATTTCGATAGATGTTATACTATATAATCCGGTTTTAATAGTAAGTGACACTCCTAATCACAAACAAATATAGTTTTTCTTAGTATTATAAAGCATGTTGTTAAGGCTCCGCACCATTGGTGCGAAGCCTTAGCACGAATGGTGCGAGGGCTTAACACGATATGTGATGAGCTATATTATTTCTATTAAAAACAAACTCTACTATTCAATCTTATCATAAAAAAGAATACACTTAGGCTTAAACACGTAAATTGTAGCGTAAATATTTCTTGGATAATACTAATTTTCATTGTGTTGTAAAGCAAATTTGCTTTTTCGTCAACTTTTTATTATCTTTGCAACAAATTAGCTAATTATATGGGATTATTCGGTTTATTCGGTAAGAAGAAGAAAGAAACACTTGACAAAGGACTTGAGAAAACAAAAGAAAATGTTTTCTCAAAACTGACACGTGCAGTGGCAGGAAAGTCAAAAGTAGATGATGAGGTCTTAGACGACCTTGAAGAGATTCTTGTAACGTCTGATGTAGGTGTAGATACAACTATTAAGATTATCCGACGCATTGAAGAACGCGTTGCCCGCGATAAGTATGTTTCAACAAGCGAGCTTAATAGTATTCTTAAAAGTGAGATAACGGCATTACTCACTGAAAATAATACAGGAGACAATGGTGAATGGACGTTACCAGAAAATACACATCCATACGTTATACTTGTTGTTGGAGTAAATGGTGTAGGTAAGACTACAACCATAGGTAAACTTGCTTGGCAGTTTAAGCAAGCTGGAAAGAAAGTTTATCTCGGTGCAGCTGATACCTTCCGTGCTGCTGCTGTTGAACAGATTCAAATTTGGGGCGACCGTGTTGGTGTTCCTGTAGTGAAACAGCAGATGGGAGCAGACCCTGCAAGTGTTGCTTTTGATACGCTACAAAGTGCTAAAGCAAATGGTGCGGACGTAGTGATTATTGATACGGCAGGTCGTTTGCACAATAAAGTAGGCTTGATGAACGAGTTGAAGAAAATCAAGGACGTAATGAAAAAGGTTGTTCCTGAGGCTCCACACGAAGTACTGCTTGTACTTGATGGAAGTACTGGACAGAATGCCTTTGAACAGGCACGTCAGTTTGCTGCTGTAACACAGATTACATCTCTGGCTATTACGAAACTTGATGGAACCGCTAAAGGTGGAGTCGTGATAGGTATCAGCGACCAATTGAAGGTTCCTGTTAAGTATATTGGATTAGGTGAAGGCATGGAAGACTTGCAGCTTTGATAAGGTGCAGTTTGTTGATAGCCTATTTAAATAGGGTGTTGGGTGTTGAATGTTAGGTGTTGAATGTTGGGTGTTGATGAAGTGATATTACATCCATTTATGCAATTCATTAACACCCAACATTCAACACCCAACACCCAACATTCAACACCTATCACTAAACAAAGAACGAATGAAGAAAAATCAGATAGATATTGTTACCATGGGCTGCTCAAAGAATCTTGTAGATTCAGAGCTAATCATGAAGCAATTTGAAGAAAACGGCTTTCATTGTACACATGACTCAAAGCGTCCACAAGGTGAGATTGCCGTTATCAATACATGTGGATTCATCGAAGCTGCAAAGAAGAAAGTATCAATACGATTCTTGAATTTATCAATAGAAAGAAGAATGGACAGCTTAATAAGCTCTATGTAATGGGCTGTCTGTCACAACGATACAAAGACGAGCTTGAAGCAGAACTTCCAGAGGTAGATAAGTTCTATGGTAAGTTCAATTATAAACAGTTGCTGACAGATCTTGGTAAGGCTGATGTTCCTGCATGTAATGGTGTTAGACATCTTACCACTCCACGCCATTATGCTTATGTAAAGATTGCTGAAGGTTGTGATCGTCATTGTGCTTATTGCGCCATTCCATTGATTACGGGTCGTCATCATTCACGTTCTGTTGAAGAAATTTTGGATGAGGTGAGAGGGCTTGTTGCTCAAGGAGTGAAGGAGTTTCAGATTATTGAGCAGGAACTGACCTACTATGGTGTAGACCTTGATGGTAAACATCATATTACTGAACTTATATCACGAATGGCTGATATAGAGGGGGTAGAGTGGATTCGCCTCCATTATGCTTACCCAAATCAGTTCCCACTTGACCTTCTCGATGTAATCGCAGAAAAACCAAATGTGTGTAAATATTTGGATATAGCCTTCCAACATATTTCGGATCATATGCTCGACCGTATGCGTCGTCATGTGAGTAAGCAGGAAACACTTGATTTAATTTCAGAGATACGTCGTCGTGTACCAGGTATTCATCTTCGTACAACACTTCTTGTTGGTTTCCCTGGTGAGACTGATGAAGATTTTGAGGAATTAAAGGAGTTTGTAACTAATGCTCGCTTTGAGCGTATGGGAGCCTTCTCTTATTCTGAAGAAGAAGGTACCTATAGTGCAAATCATTATAAAGATGATGTACCAGAGGATGTTAAGCAGGCTCGTCTCGATGAACTAATGGCTATTCAACAAGGGATATCAGAAGAGTTGGAAGCTGAGAAGGTAGGTAAAACCTTTAAGGTTATTATTGATTGTAAGGAAGGAGAATACTATGTTGGTCGTACAGAATTCTGTTCACCAGAGGTGGATCCTGAGGTCTTGATATCGTCAACAGAGAAGTCTTTACGTATCGGTAAATTCTATGATGTTTGCATCACAGACTCCGATGAGTTTGACCTTTTTGGAGAGGTTGTTAAGTGATAGTTTGTAGTTCATAATATTGAATTTATAAACTAAGAGTTAATTTGATTATAGATTCTGAATTTTTGAATAAAAGGAGAAAACAGAATGAATAATAAAGAATTCATTGCAGCATTAGCAGCAAGAACTGGATATACACAGGATGAAAGCCAAAAGATGGTGAAAACTGTTGTAGATATGATGGGTAAGTCCTTCGAAACAGGCGATCCTGTGCCAGTTATTGGTTTCGGAACGTTTGAAGTTAAAAAGCGTTTGGAACGTGTTATGGTTAATCCTTCAACAGGTTTGCGTATGCTGGTTCCTCCAAAGTTGGTTCTTAACTTCAAACCTGCAGCAACAATCAAAGGACATGTAAGAAAGGGAGGACAAGACAATGGCTAAGAGTGCAATACAATTAATTACAAGTGCATTGGCTAAACAGCATAATCTGTCGGCTGATGATGCGGCAGCTTTTGTTGATGCCTTTTTTGACATTATAAGTTCTGAATTAAAAAACGGTAATCAAGTAAAGATTAAAGGACTTGGAACCTTTAAGGTTCAAGCTGTTAAACCACGTGAGAGTGTTAACGTTAATACTGGTGAACGTGTACTTATTGAAGGTCATGACAAGATCAGTTTCACTCCAGATACAGTGATGAAGGAACTTGTGAACAAACCTTTCTCGCAATTTGAGACTGTCGTTATCAATGATGGCGTTGATACGGAGGAGTTAGAACGTGTTCCAAGCGAAGATAGTTCTGATGAGGTAAAATCAGAACTTGTTGATGAAACCACAACAAAAAATACTTCTGAAGAAAAACTACTTGCCGAGGAGGAAAGAACAGAAGTAGAAGACACAAAGGAAGAAACTAATAATAGTAGTTCTGTAAAAGAGGATGCAGTAATAGAGGCAGAAGATAATCTCAACGAAAAGAACTTATCGATTGATGTTATAGAAGAGCCTACTACAGAAGAAAATGAGGCTATCTTTGATTCAGAAGAAAAACCTTCTAATCTTGAAGAAAAGAAAGAGGAAAAACAGGAGGTTGCTAAAGAGGTAGATTCTAAGGTCGATTCAATTGTTGAGTCAAAGGTTGACGCTATAGTTGAACCAAAGGTTGAGGAGGAAACTATAGAGGTTGAAGTTAAGTCGGTACAATCAGTTCCTAATACATCAGAAGAGCGAGAAGAGTCTTCAAATGAGAATAATATTGATAAAAAAGAATTACCAAATAGTTCTGAATCAACTCATATTCTTGAAGACGAAGACACTGATATAGAAAGTTCAGAGAATGGTATACTAAAGAAGGTTGCATTGGTTGCATTTATTGTAATCATATGTCTTGGTATTTTTCTTTGGGCACGAATGAATAGCACAAACTCAAAGAAGAAGACGAAAGAAGTAGCAGAGCAAGTAAATATGTCAGAAGATCATTCTTCCCTTGGCACACAGACTGTTTCTGCAGATACAACATCTGTAACTAAAGTTCATAAAACACCTGAAAAGAAAGAGACAGCTAAAGTTGATTCTTTTATGCCTTTAAATAGTGACCCTCGTATCCGTTATGGTGCTTATAATATTATAGGCATTGATCGCATTGTAGTGTTGAAGAAAGGTGAGACTATGGAGAAGTATAGCCGAAAGACACTTGGTGCTGATATGGTTGGGTATTTTCAAGTTCTTAATGGTCGTAAGACAATGCAAGCAGGTGACACTATGAAAGTTCCAAAGGTTGAATTAAGACCAGAGTATAGAAAGTAAGTATTTTTAAATATAATAAAGCAGTATTTGTTTTATACAGCTGTAATCTTGTAGAAAAAAGTCCTTAAAAGAAGTTTTAAGGACTTTTTTAATATAATTTAGACACTATTCTTCGCTTCATCCGCATTTATGTTGTACTTTTGCGACTAATAGAATAAGAATATAATAGTACAATAATAATTTGTAAGATAATGGCAGAATCTATTGATATTAGAGAGTTGAACGAGCGGATAGAAAGTCAGAGTTCATTTGTAACCAACCTTACAACAGGTATGAATCAGGTTATCGTTGGTCAAAGACATCTGATAGACTCACTACTTATTTCGTTACTCAGTGATGGTCATATTCTTCTTGAGGGTGTGCCTGGTCTGGCAAAAACACTTGCTATCAAGACTCTATCACAGCTTGTTGATGCACGTTATAGTCGTATTCAGTTTACTCCAGACCTTTTGCCAGCTGACGTTATTGGTACACAGATTTATTCTCAGAAGGATGAAGCCTTTCACGTAAAGAAAGGTCCTGTATTTGCTAATTTTGTACTCGCTGATGAAATCAATCGTGCTCCAGCAAAGGTTCAGAGTGCATTGTTAGAAGCTATGCAAGAGCATCAAGTAACAATAGGAGACTCTACTTTTACACTTCCTGATCCATTCCTCGTATTGGCTACTCAGAATCCGATAGAGCAGGAGGGTACTTATATGCTTCCTGAAGCACAGGTAGACCGATTCATGCTGAAGGTTGTTATTGATTATCCTACATTAGAGGAGGAGAAACTTGTTATTCGCGAGAATCTTCAAGAGAGTATGCCTGTTGTACATCCTGTTATCACAGCGAATGAGATTCTTGAGGCACGTCGTGTAGTTAAGGATGTATATATTGATGATAAAATCATGCAATATATTGCTGATATCGTTTTTGCGACACGTTACCCAGAGCGCTATCAATTGCCAGAATTAAAGCAAATGATAACATTTGGTGGAAGTCCACGTGCAAGTATCAATCTTGCAAAAGCAAGTCGTGCCTATGCTTTCATCAAGCATCGTGGTTATGTTGTCCCTGAAGATGTACGCGCAGTTGCACATGATGTTTTGCGTCATAGAATTGGTTTGTCTTACGAGGCAGAAGCAACTGATCTTACAACAGAGAAGATTATTAGTGAGATTATCAACAAAGTACAGGTGCCTTAATCTTCAATTATATTCTTAGAAGAATTTAAGAGCATTATTATCATTTTCTATGGATACTACTGAATTACTAAAGAAAGTCCGAAAGATTGAAATCAAGACCTTAGGACTGAGCCAGAATATCTTTGCTGGGCAGTATCATTCTGCCTTTAAAGGGCGTGGTATGGCCTTTTCTGAAGTACGCGAGTATCAGTATGGTGATGATGTTAGAGATATTGATTGGAATGTGACAGGACGTTTTCATCGTCCATACGTTAAGGTTTTTGAGGAAGAACGTGAGTTGACAGTGATGCTGCTAATAGATGTCAGTGGCTCGCTTGATTTTGGTACTTCTGGTCAGTTAAAACGCGAGTGTGCTACGGAGATAGCCGCTACTTTAGCATTCTCTGCTATTCAAAATAATGATAAGATAGGTGTTATATTTTTCTCAGATTATATAGAGAAGTATATTGCTCCAAAGAAAGGACGTAAGCATATTCTTTATCTTATTAGAGAGATGCTTACTTTTACTCCGAATAGCAAGAGAACAGATGTTGGTGTAAGTCTTGAATACCTTAACAAGGTAATGAAGCGTCGTTGTACAGCCTTTGTAATCAGTGATTTCTATACTCGTAAGGATTTTAGTCAAGAATTACGAATAGCTAATAAAAAACATGATGTTGTTGCCATTCAAATTTATGACCCTCGAGCAAAAGAAATGCCTGATGTTGGCTTAATGAAGGTTGTTGATGCAGAAACAGGGCATGAGATGTATATTGATACTCATGATGCTCGTTTACGAAAAGTACATAATAAATATTGGGAGGAGCGTGAGATACGATTACATGAGATGTTAAGTCAGAGTCATGTAGATAGTGTGGCTATAGCAACGGATGACGACTATGTAAAGATGTTGATGACGTTGTTTTCAAAGAGAAACCGATGAGAAAATATATTGTTATATTTATATTGCTTATCCTGGCGGTTGTAAGCCATGCACAAGTACAGGTAACGGCAAGTGTGGATTCTACCAAAATATTGATAGGTGGACGTTCACACTATTTCATTACTGTATATGCACCTAAAGGGACGAAGATTTCTTTTCCAGAATTTAATAATAAAAAGAGATAGTATCAGATGTTGAAGTACTAAGTGCTAAGTCTGACACAGCAGATGCAAATGGTAAGGTAAGAATTAGACGAATATATACTATTACCGCATGGGATGCTAAGCGTTATACTATTCCCGCACAGAAAGTTATTGTAGGTGGTACGACTAAGACAACAGGTAATGTTGTTTTGGATGTTCAGGCTGTTCCTATTGATACAGTGAAAAGTACTCCTATGCCACCAGATGATATTCAAAAGGTTCCTTTTTCATGGGGGGAATGGGTTCCTGTAATTTTAGTAATTGTACTTGCACTTATACTTATCTGCATTGTTTTCTATCTTTATAGAATTCTTTGCCATAAGAAAAATGGTAGGACACCAAAGGATACACGTACACTATCCTACTATGAGCAGGCAAAACATGACCTTTCTGAGATAGCTGCAAATAAAATGTTGTATGCAGAACAGAAAGCTTATTATACAGATGTTACAAACGTTCTCAGAAAATATATTTCACAGCGTTACAATATCAACGCATTGGAAATGACTTCTCATGAGATCTTAGAAAGCATGAAGGACGTTTGTGATGTTTCTGAATTAAAAGTAGTATTCAACACAGCAGACCTTGTAAAGTTCGCTAAATATTCAACAGATGCGAATGACATGACATATTATCTTGATAGTATTGTTCATTTTATAGATAGTACAAAGGTTGAAGAACCAAAAGAGGTTATTGAAGAACCAAAAGAAAACATAAGCGATACTCGTTCACGTAAGACAATAAAGCTCGTTATCGGTTTACTATTAGTGACATCCGTAGCTTTGCTTATTTACGCTGCATTTGAAGCCTACGCGCTTTTGATGTAATTATAAATTGAATTATAGAAATGGAATTTGCCAATAGTGGATATCTCCTTTTACTGCTTCTGTTGATACCGTATCTATTATGGTATTTCTTTCGTGGTAAAGGTAAAGAACCAACCATGAGGATGAGCGACACATTCGCTTATCAGCATGCTCCGAAAAGTTGGAAGGTGAAAATGATTCATCTCCCTATGGCTTTGCGTTGTATAGTTTACGCATTAGTAGTTATCGTTTTGGCACGTCCACAAACTTATAATGCTTGGGATAATAAAGATACTGAGGGTATTGACATCATGCTGACAATGGACATTTCGGCAAGTATGTTAACAGAAGATGTTTTTCCCAATCGTATGGAAGTTGCAAAGGAAGTTGCTTCTGAGTTTATCAGTAGTCGTCCAAGCGACAATATAGGACTTACTATCTTTGCAGGTGAAGCTTTTACACAGTGCCCAATGACGCTTGATCATGCAGCCCTGTTGAATCTTCTTCATAATGTTCGTACGGATTTAGTTACAAATGGATTAATGCAAGATGGCACTGCTATCGGTCTGGGATTAGCAAACTCTGTTAGTCGCTTAAAAGATTCTAAAGCTAAGAGTAAGGTTATTATTCTGTTAACCGATGGTAGTAATAATGTTGGTTCTATTTCTCCAATGACAGCTGCTACCATAGCAAAGAAATTTGGTATCAGAGTTTATACAATTGGCTTAGGTAGAGAGACAGGGGAAGATATTGGTGCCATCGATTATAAGACATTGCAAGATATTGCAGTATTAACGAATGGTGAATTCTATAGAGCACAAAGCCAGGCTGAGTTATCAAAAATCTACCAAGATATTGATAAACTTGAAAAGACAAAGATGAATATTAAGTCGTATGACCATCTACATGATGCTTACATGCCTTTTGCTTGGTTGGCTTTATTACTCTTTTGCTTTGAGTTAATTCTTCGTTGGACAGTCTTCAGACGATTGCCATAATATTATCTCTTAGCGATACAAATAAAATTTGCTTGTTTAACAAGATTAGTTGAAGAATGTTTAGATTTGATAATCCCATATATCTGTGGTTATTATTACTGATACCCTTATCAGTAATCATCTACTTGTACTCCATTCGTAAGCATAAGCAACGATTGGCGAAGTTTGGGAATCCATTACTTATACACCAGCTTCTCCTATGACAAGTAAGAGAAGAGGTTGGATTAAATTTGTGTTGGTAGAACTGGTATTATTACTCCTTATACTTATTATCGCTCGTCCTCAGGTTGGAAGTAGAATTGCTACAAACAAGGAGCGTGAAGGCATAGAAACCATAATTGCACTTGATATTAGTAATTCAATGCTGGCAGAAGACGTTGCTCCTTCACGTTTAGAGAAGAGCAAATTGCTTGTTGAAAATTTGATGAATAAGTTTAGTGAAGACAAAATAGGATTGATTGTCTTTGCGGGAGATGCTTTTGTTCAATTACCTATAACAAGTGATTACGTTTCAGCTAAAATGTTTTTAGATAATATCAATCCTTCTTTAATTGGTACACAAGGAACAGATATTGGTAAGGCGCTTCAACTTTCTATGAATAGTTTTACACCTAACTCTAAGGTCGGGAAGGCTATTATCTTAATTACGGATGGTGAAGATAATGAAGGTGGTGCTGAAGAAATGGCAAAACAGGCACAAAGCAAGGGGATAAGAGTTTTTATTTTAGGTGTTGGCTCTACAGAGGGTGCAACAATTCCAATGCCTGATGGCAGTGAATTGAAAACATCTAACGGTGAAGTTGTGAAGACTCGTCTTAACGAAGAAATGTGTAAACAGATTGCAACTGCAGGACATGGTGTTTATCTTCATGTTACAAATAGTAGTATGGCTGACGCTGTCTTAGGCAGAGAACTTAATAAATTGCAGAAAGGTAAAATTAACAATGTTGTTTACAGCGACTTTGATGAACAATTTCAGGCATTAGCATTGCTTGTTGTCATTCTGCTAATTATAGATGTCTTATTACTTGAAAGAAAAAGACGTTGGTAAAAGGTATGGTAAAACGACTTTATATCATAATATGTATGTTGTTGGTGTTTGTCGGGAGTAATGCACAAACAGCTAATCAACTCATAAGAGAGGGAAATAAGCTTTTCTCTTCAAAAAACTATGCACAGGCGGAAATTCTTTATCATAAAGCTATTGATAAAGATGGTAGCAATGCGATTGCTAATTATAATTTGGGTAGATGCCTACAAGCACAAAAAAAGAATGAGGAAGCAAAGAAATTGTATGATAATGCTGCAAAGTTAGAAAAAGACCCAGTTCGCCTCTCAAGCAGTTATAATAATCTTGGTACAATCTTTCAAGATGAGCAAAATTATGAAAAGGCTATAGAGGCTTATAAGAGTGCTTTACGTAGTAATCCAAATCATAAGAATGCTCGCTATAACCTTGAGTTATGTAAACGTAAATTGAAACAGCAACAAAATCAGCAATCATCTGATAAAAATAAATCTGATAAGGATAAAGAAAAGAAAAAGAAGCAACCTCAAAATCAGAATCAAAATAAAAACAATCAAAAAAATAATCAGAAGAATAAACAACCGAAAGACAACCAAGGCATGAGCAAAGATAATGCTGAGCAACTTCTCAATGCTGTTAAACAGCAAGAGAAAGAAACTCAAGAGCGTCTATCAAAGGTTATGCGCCAACCTTCTGATAAAAAACTTGATAAAAACTGGTAATATTGAAAATATGAAACGATATATAATTTTATTTCTGTCACTAATGAGTGTTTGTGTTTTACAAGCACAACGTGTTCGGGTGGCTGCACCAAAACAAGTGACAGTAGGTGAGGAGTTTCAGGTTGAATATGTCGTATACACCCAAGATGTTCGTAGATTTCAATTGGGAAGATTATCAAGTGGACTTGAGAAAGTGTTTGGTCCTGCAACTTCTTCGCAATCAAATTATCAATTCATTGATGGGCATGCAAGTAGTTCATCTTCTGTTTCATTTACATACGTCTTTATAGCAACTAAGAAAGGAAATGTAAATATTGGTCCTGCTCATATTTTTGTGAATGATCAGGAACTTGCATCAACGCCAGTAAAAATTTTAGCTACTACAGGTTCTCATAGTGCTACAAATGGTGGATATTATGATTCACGTACAGACTCTCGTACTGCTGCAGCAAAGATTACAGCTAACGATTTGTTTATAAAGGTAAGTGCTAATAAGACTACTGTTTATGAACAGGAGCCTGTTTTACTGACATACAAGGTCTATACAACAAAGAACTTACGCCAACTTATTGGTAAGATGCCAGACTTGGTTGGTTTTCATGTGCAAGAAGTTGACTTGCCACAACAAAAACTTTCCATAAAGAGCGTATTGGTAAGCGTTTATATAATTGTGTTACATGGAGCCAGTATGTAATGTATCCACAAATGACAGGTACTTTACAGGTTCCACCATTGACTTTTCATGGTATCATACAAGAATCTAATGGCTTTAATCCATTTGAAGCCTTTGGTATTGAAGGTGGTAGTACAAATTTTAAGAAAGACATTGTAGCACCAGGATTAGCTGTTAAGGTTTTACCTTTACCTAATCGTCCTACAGATTTTTCTGGTGGTGTTGGTCATTTTAATCTTTCTGCACAATTAAATAAAAAAGAAGTAAAGGCTGGTAATCCTATTACGATTCGTGTTGTTGTTAGTGGAGTAGGAAATCTAAAGTTGATAAAGAAACCTATCATTCAGATTCCTAAGGGCTTTGAGTCATTTGATATTAAAACAACTGATAAGACCCAGTTGACAACAAAGGGTGCAGAGGGTAACATGGTTTATGATCAGGTTGTTATTCCTCATCAGGAAGGACTTGTAGCCATACCTCCAGTAAAGTTCTGCTACTATGACTTAGCGCAGAAGAAATATGTAACACTGCAGACAGAACCGATGGAGTTAAAGTATCAAGAGGTGACGGCTCTTCAAAAGATATTCTTTCTGTTGATTTACCAAATGAAGACATTTTACCATTGAAGATAGGTGACAGTTCACTTGATAAAGTTGGCAACTTCTTCTTTGGTTCTGTGACATACTATATAATTCTTCTTTTACTATTGGGAGTAGGGGGTGCATTATCATTCTACTATCGTGATCGCTTTGCGCATCGTGTGGATATGGTATTAAAACGTGGAAAAAATGCCAATCGTGTTGCTTCCAGTCGTTTACATGCTGCAGAACTTTTAATGCTGAAGAATAAAAATCTCGATTTCTATGATGAGGTTTTGAAGACATTATGGGGTTATGCAAGTGATAAGCTCAACCTGCCTATAGAGTCATTATCACGTGATAATATTAGAGAGCAGTTTAGTAAAATCAATGTTCCATTCGAAGTGATTGATAACTACATTTCTGCTATTGACGAATGTGAATATGAGCGCTATGCTCCTGGTGACGAGAAAGGTAATATGAAACGAACACTTGATGCAGCAATGAAAGCTATAGCAGATATGGAAGAGACTGTAAAGAAATTGAAGCCTTCAAGCAAGAAGACTTTCAGCTTCTTCTTCCTTATCATATGCATGTCTATTTTCTCTTTGCAGTTGTCAGCACAAACAAAGGCTGATGTTGACAAGCTATATCAAAAAGGGAATTACATGCAAGCCGTTAAAGGTTATGAGAAACTATTAAAGCAGGGCGAATCTGCTGCCTTATATTATAATCTTGGCAATAGCTACTATCGCCTTGATAACATCCCACATGCCGTGTTATCATATGAGCGTGCACAGCGTCTTGCTCCAAGCGATGAGGATATTCGTTTCAACCTTCAGTTGGCACAATCAAAGACAATTGACAATTTGACACCAGAGCCAGAAATGTTTTTTATAACATGGTATAAGGCATTGGTTAATTATCTTAGTGTTGACATGTGGGCAATTCTCAGTCTTGTTTGTCTATTTATTTCGATTTTAGCGCTTGTTGTTTACTTGTTTGTTGACATTGAGTTCCTTAGGAAGTTGTCAAAGGTGGTATTGCCTATCTTTTTTTTCCTTTTCATTATTAACACATTCTTTGCTATACAACAGGTTTATTTGTTAGACTCAGCATCACATGGTATTATCATGACACCATCAGCCGTTGTAAGAAAGACGCCTGATCAGAAGTCTGCTGAAGCATTTATCCTTCATGAAGGTTCAAAAGTCAGAATTACCGATAATAGTATGAGTCAGTGGACGGAAATCAAGTTGAGTGATGGTCGTCAAGGTTGGATTAAGGCTGAGAATGTAGAAGCTATATAAATGACAACTTGACTGAAAGTTTCTTATAGAATCCAAACAATGAATTTAGACGTATTTAGAGAACTTGATAAATCAATTTTACTCGCTTTCAATGGAGGCGACAACCTTTTTATTGATTATTTTGTTCTTACAGTGACCAATGCTTTTACATGGATTCCTCTTTATGCGTCTTTGCTTTATTTGATTATAAAGAATAATGAGAACTGGCAAAAGATAATACTTGTTATTGGAGCTGTGGCATTGGGGCTTCTTATCGTAAATGGTTTAAATCTTGGTATTGTTAAGCCACTTGTAGCCCGACCACGTCCTCTCAATAATCCAGCCTTACAGGGAATTGTTGTGGCTGTAAACCATTATGTGGCTGATGGTTATAGCTTTTTCTCGTCACATACTGCTAATGCCTTTGTGATAGCAGTATTCTTCTGTTTATTGGTACGTGACCGCATCTTTTCGATTTTAATGATTGCATGGAGCATTATGGTATCCCTAACACGTCCATATCTTGGTGTTCATTATCCTTCTGACGTATTTGTTGGAATGATATTTGGCTCAAGCGTCGCTGTTTTCATTTATTTTTTATACCTTCGCATTTATATTCGTTTTAGTGACAAATTACACTATATTTCGACAAAATATACGCGAACAGGTTATAGCTTTGCAGATATAGACGTTGTTATTAGTGTACTTATCTTGTCATTTATTTATGCGGCTTTTCGGGCCGTCTTATCCATATAAAATAAAATTATGTCTGAAGATACAAAACATATTAGCATTTCTGATTACAACTATCCACTCCCTGATGAGCGCATCGCCAAGTTTCCGTTGACAGAGCGCGACCATAGTAAGTTATTGCTTTATAAGCATGGTGATGTATCGGAGGACATTTTTTATAATCTTCCTGAATATTTGCCTAAGGGTGCGTTGATGGTTTTCAATAATACGAAAGTCATTCAAGCACGTATGCACTTTCGCAAGGAGACGGGAGCACTCATAGAGGTGTTTCTTATGGAACCAGCACAGCCAACAGATTATGAATTGATGTTTCAAACAAATCATGAGTGTGCATGGCTTTGTATGGTTGGCAACCTTAAGAAGTGGAAGGAAGGTGCATTAAAGCGTGCATTTGAAATCAAAGGGCAGAAGCTGACACTCACCGCAACAATGGACCGCAGTAAGGTGCAGGAGCAAGCTGGTGGAACTAATCATTGGATTCAATTTGAGTGGGATAATACAAACATATCATTTGCTGAGATTCTGGAAGCCGTAGGTGAATTACCTATTCCTCCATATCTTAATCGTGCGACAGAGGAAAGTGATAAGGAAACTTATCAAACCGTATATTCAAAGATTAAAGGCTCAGTGGCAGCGCCTACAGCTGGACTTCACTTTACCGATAAAGTGCTGAAAGCCTTGGATGAACATGGTGTTGATCGTGAGGAACTTACACTTCATGTGGGAGCCGGAACTTTCAAACCAGTGAAGAGTCAGGAGATTGAGGGTCATAATATGCACACGGAGTTTGTTGTTGTTCGTCGTCAGACCTTAGAGAAACTTCTAAAGCATAAATGTCACGCTGTTGCTGTAGGAACAACAAGTGTTAGAACACTGGAAAGCCTTTATTATATGGGTGTTAAGTTGGTGTTGTCTCCGGAAACGGCAGAGAAAGACCTTCATGTCAATCAATGGGAACCATATGACTTACCACATAATGAAGAAGGATTGGTAGTAGTGAATGGTAAGGTGATAACTACGGAGGATTCAATTCGTCATTTGCTTGCCTATTTGGATAAAGACGGATTAAATGTGTTACATTCAAGTACCCAGATTATCATTGCTCCAGGTTATACTTATAAGATTGTCAAGGCACTTGTAACTAATTTTCATCAACCACAATCAACGTTGTTGCTCTTAGTAAGTGCTTTTTTAAAGGGCGATTGGCGTAAGGTTTATGATTATGCCCTCAGCCATGACTTCCGTTTCCTTAGCTATGGAGATTCTTCATTATTGATACCATAGTATTATTCCCTCAGCGTGAGGATTTATAAAACTTATTTATTATAAGTAGACTTGGTATTTAAAAGAGGGAGGAAATGCAGCTAATTGATAAGATATTGGTTGTATTCTTTATAAACATTAAGAAGAAAAAAGATGAAAATAGGTGATAAAGTAAGATTTCTAAGCTCTACTGGTGGTGGAGTCATTGCTGGTTTCAAAGGTAAAATTGTTTTGGTTGAAGACGAAGATGGTTTTCAGATTCCAACAGTAGCCAGTGAGGTTGTTGTTGTTGAAGATGCCGCTACTGACCGTGCAAAACTGCGTATCGATCAGCAGCAACGTAAGATGGAGAAAGGCGAGGATACTCGCAGTATCAAGCAACGTCTGACCGCTACAGGTGCTGAAGAAGAGGAAGTAGGGGATAATTGGCGTGATGTTGATGCAGACATAGAACCGCATGACGACCCTTCTGTTAATTTTGAAGCTCCAGTGAGAGAACGTGTTGGTGGTGATGAGTTGTCTATTTATCTTGCTTTCACACCTACCGATATAAAGAACCTCACGACTACGCACTTCAAGTCTTATCTTGTCAATGATTCAAATTATTATGTTCATTTCTCCTACTCTTTAAAGCAGGAAGATAAGTGGGTATTAAAGGGTGTTGGAGAATTGGAACCAAATATGAAGTTGCTGATAGAGGACTTCACGCTTGCCGACCTCAACGATATGTTGCAGGGATGTGTTCAACTTCACAGTTATAAGAAGGATAAGCCTTTCGTACTCAAGCCTACTTGTGATCTTCAGGTAAAGATTGATGCCGTGAAGTTCTATAAGCTCAATACTTTCCACGAAAGTGTCTTCTTCGAGCAGCCAGCATTGATATACACGTTGATTGAGAAGGATAAGCCTGCTCAGCACCCGATGTTGGAACCTTTAACAAGGAAAGGTGAGGACGAAGCCACAGATAAGTTGAAGGTGGGTTATGCGTCACCAAGCCGTCTGTCAGAAGAAGAGATTGATAAGAAGACGGAGGAACTTGCCAAGCGTTATAAGTTAGAGCGTAAGAAACCTGCTAAACAGATTCTTAGCGATGACAAAATTATCATAGACCTTCATGCTGATGAATTGCTCGAGACGACAGCGGGTATGACAGCGGCAGATATTCTTGAATATCAATTAGATGTCTTCCGTCGTACACTCGAACAATACAAGACGCATCGTGGCAAGAAACTCATCTTCATTCATGGGAAGGGCGAAGGCGTATTGCGCCATGCAATCATTCATGAACTTAATTATAAATACAAACATTATTCTTACCAAGATGCTTCTTTCCGTGAATACGGCTACGGAGCTACTCAGGTAACAATTAAATAATTTTTTCATTCAATATGAAACACGGACTTATAAAGGTGGCTGCAGCTATTCCTGCAGTGAAGGTTGCAGATACAAAATTCAACCTTATAGAAACAGAAAAGCAGATTGCCATTGCTGAAGGTCAGGGCGTAGAGATTATCGTTTTCCCAGAGCTTTCAATAACGGGTTACACTTGTCAGGACCTTTTCCAGCAGCAGCTTCTTCTTGACGACACTGAGCAGGCTGTCATCGAGCTGCTCGAATTTACTCGCCAATTAGATATCACCGTCATTGTCGGTGCGCCTGTTGCTGTGGGAGCATTGCTCCTTAATTGCGCATTGGTCATTCAACAAGGAAAACTCTTAGGCATCGTAGCAAAGACCTTCCTACCTAACTACAGCGAGTTCTATGAGAAACGATGGTTTGCATCTTCACAAGACTTGCGTCCACAGCACATTCGCTTTGCAGGGAATAATATTCGCGTGACACCAGAGTTGCAGATTTCCGCACATCTGAGGGGGCTACCTTTGCCATAGAAATCTGTGAGGATGTATGGGCACCAACACCACCGAGCAATCATCTTGCCTTGGCAGGTGCAGAGATTATCTTCAATCTTTCTACCAGCGACGAACTCATCGGAAAGCACACTTACTTGAAGTCACTGCTTGCCCAGCAAAGCGCACGCACTATCAGCGGATACGTTTATAGTAGTAGTGGCTTTGGTGAGAGTACGCAGGATGTTGTCTTTGGCGGAAATGCTTTGATTTTTGAGAATGGTTCACTTGTTAAGCAGTCAGAGCGTTTTCAGATTGACCCACAGTTAGTTATATCTGAAATTGATATTGAAAATTTACGTAGCGAACGTCGTACCAATAGTACCTTTGTCAACGCGCAGCGTCCTGTTGCGTCAGGATTAGCTGGTGTTACTGGTCAGATTGATGAACTTGCCTTGCACGTAGATTGCTTGCCACCGCTCAAGCCTATGCGTGAGTTTACGCTGACACGCGAGTTCGACCAGCATCCTTTTATTCCTAAGACAGAGAATATGCAGGATGCTTGTGATGAAATTTATAATATTCAGGTGAGTGGATTGGCGAAGAGGTTGGTACATACTAATTGCAAATCAGCAATTATCGGTATCAGTGGTGGACTTGATTCCACCCTTGCCCTCCTTGTTGTTGTCAAGACTTTTGATAAGCTTGGACTTGATCGTAAGGGAATTGTAGGCGTTACCATGCCAGGGTTCGGAACAACAGGACGAACCTATAAGAATGCTATGGCACTCATGGAACGTCTTGGTATCACGATTCGTGAGATTGATATTAAAGCCTCTGTTTTGCAGCATTTTAAGGATATTGGTCATGACCCAGAGGTACACGATTCTACTTATGAGAACGCACAAGCGCGTGAGCGTACGCAGATTTTGATGGATTTGAGTAATCAGATGAACGGACTTGTCATTGGTACGGGCGACCTTAGCGAACTTGCCTTGGGATGGTGTACCTATAATGGCGACCACATGAGTATGTATGCTGTAAATGCGAGTGTGCCAAAGACGCTGACGCAATATCTTGTGCGTTATGCTGCTGACACAACTAAGGATGAAAATGTACGTAAGACATTGATAGACATCGTGGAAACTCCAATCTCACCAGAGCTAAAACCTGCTGATGATAAGGGAGAAATTGCTCAGAAGACAGAAGACCTTGTTGGTCCTTACGAGCTTCACGATTTCTTCCTCTATTATGTTCTTCGCTGCGGTTTTCGCCCTTCAAAAATCTATTGGATGGCGCAGAATGCCTTTCGTGGTGTTTACCCCGACAGCGTCATTCTTCATTGGATGCGCATCTTCTTCCGTAGGTTCTTCTCTCAGCAATTCAAACGTTCATGCTTGCCAGACGGACCAAAGGTGGGCAGCGTGAGCCTTTCGCCACGTGGCGACTGGAGAATGCCTTCTGATGCAATGTCAACCAACTGGCTAAACGAGTTGGAAGGACTGTCATGAAGCGAATAATCTTTCAACTTATTTTCCTACTGATTCCTCTGTGCACACCTGCGCAGGGGAATCTTCCTTTACTTCCATTGCCTGTGCTCGAATTACTTCAATATCAGGTGCAGAAAGGGAAGCGGGCGGTTACACCTTATCTTTTCAGTAAGTATGGACTTAGGCGGATACCAGCAGAATTGGTGGTTGATGAATCTCGTCAGTTATGGGGTTGGCATGTCGGTCCTAACACGGATTTTGACCCATCTAAACATCCATTTTACAGACTCTTTACAAAGAAGGATAATTCAAGCCTTGCAGTCATTGACGATAGGGGAGGAGCGTTGCAAATCGTCTTTTGGGACAAGGGGTATTATCATACGTTGGTGTCTGGTCTTCGGTCGCATGGCTATCTGTTGCAGCAAGTCAAACCAGCGATTAATGTTCTTCGTTTTCAGCGTGAGGGCAGTTCTGTGATTGCTGACATAACAGTGTGGGCAGATATGTATGTCTTAGAGCTTCATAGCTGATAACGACTTGTTTTCTACTTTCTTCTCTTGTTTTTCATTTTGACGATACAAAGATAAGTTTTAATTTCTAAGATTGCAAGAAAAGTGAGTGTTATAAAATGTTATTTTGATTATAATGCGTTATTAATCAGTATTTTACAAAATGATTAGCAGTTATCGCATAGGCTAATAACAATACGCTCATTATTTATTTTTTTTCGCATAGAGGTTCTCTCTAAGCTTCTTTGATGCCATATATATACGATGCAGATGCGCCTTTTATGGTGAATAGATAGGCTAAAAAAACATCATTTTTATTTCTTGTATAAGACGTTAAGACCTAACTTTTTACAATAGTGAGAGTGAGAATAATATTTCTGTTTTTGATTGATAATCAGTAATATAACTTCTTTGCTACTTTCCTCCGATTACAAAATTACAAATTACATATTACATTAAGGACCATCAGACTTTTTCGTATGGTGCCGAATAGGTGAAAAAAATGATAGTTTTATAATGAATAAAATAATAATTTATAATATAAATATTTTTTTATTATTATATAATAAATATATTTATTATATATAATAATAAACTTTTGTTCCTTAGCTGCTGGCAGACATACCCCCACGACCTTAATGTAATTTGTAATTTGTAATTTGTAATTTTTGAGAACTGATAATACAACCATAAATTGTCCGTATACATAAGGGGGGATACTTGCTCAATAAAAGATAACTCATGATATATCAAAAAGTTAGACTTAAAATAACATTTTTTAAAGTAATAGATTCTTGGAATCACAAAGATTTGTTCGTAACTTTACACGTATATAAAAGAAACTTCTACATAGAAATCTACTTACATCTTCCTTGCTTTTTTATCAGATATTCTTTATCTTTGCATGCACCATTTGACATTGGACAATCTTTATCAAAAATAAATCTATTTCTAAAAAGCATCTTATGAGAAACGGACTACTTTTGTTGTTAATGTTATTATTTTGCTGCAGTAATGTACATGCAAAAGATGACGCAATCCCTGTTCAAGGTAGAGTACTTGACAACATGACAGGGGAAGGAATACCAGGGGCAAAAGTTTACTTGATGACATCAGACAGTGTGGTCATTGATAGTATGATTACCTATCCTGCAGAGGCTGGAGAAGATGTGGGATTCTACCGCTTTGAACACTTGACAAAAGTCGGGAATTACATCGTACGTGCAAGTGCTGAGGGGTATGAGGACGGCTATATGCACTGTGTGTTGAGGAGTAAGCGTGAGTTTTTTGTATCTGTAAAGCCTATACGATTGGCAAAGGCGCACGAATTAGCAGAAGTGACCGTAAAGGCTACAAAGGTTAAGATGGTTGTTGCGGGCGATACGATTGTTTATAATGCTGATGCTTTCAACCTTGCAGAGGGGAGCATGCTCGATGCACTAATCAGCAAGTTGCCAGGCGCACGACTGACCAAAGATGGGCAAATATTCGTCAATGGCAAGTATATTCAAAGCCTTTTAGTCAACGGACGAGAGTTTCAGTGGGAATCCTAAGTTGGCACTGGAGAATCTACCTGCCTATACGGTTAATAAAATCAAGGTTTTTAACAAGTCGGGGGCGGCTTCAAAGTTGGCAGGACGTGATATGGGCGACAAGAACTATGTGATGGATGTAAAGCTGAAGAAGGAGTATGCCGTAGGCTATATGGGTAACGTTGAAGCTGGTGCAGGTTCGAACAACAGATATAAGCTACGTGGCTTAGCCATAAAGTTCTCTGACAAAGAACGCATCGGAATATTTGCCAATAGCAACAACCTTAACGACAATCAGCGAGCGGCACTCAATGGCGAGTGGAGTCCACAAGATGTAGGGAGTGGATTGCAGACGACTAAAACAGTTGGTGCTCAATATATGCGCTTTTTAGGAAATGAATTTTCTTGGTTCGACCTTAGTAGCCTTTGGAATCATACAAATACTGATGACGAATCTCTTTCTTCAAAACAAACGTTTTTATATGGTGGAGACTCTTATCAGCATAGCAGGTATAAGTCGTTAGGAAGCTCTGATAATTGGACAGCGGGTAGCAATTTATGCATCCAAAAAGACGAATATTATACGATTAATAATCTTTCCTTTTCCTATGCCCATAGCCATGGCCTGAACAACAGCAATATCGAGACGTCTGACAATCAATCGTTGCTTAACCGTATGTTGTCGGCAAATAGCCTTGAATCGAGGAATGTTGATTTTAATCTTCAAAATAGAAATGGTATCAGCATTATTGCTGATATGATTAGGTGGAATTTTGGAATCAATTATAACCGTAACACGCAAAAGACATTTTCCTCTACAGGATTTGACCTATCTACAGCATAGCCTTCCACGTGATTATCGTAATCAATATATAAACCGCCTTAATCAAAACCTTAAGTTATCAGCTGGTATCAGTTATAATTGGGCTTTTAGAAATATCAGCTTACAACCTGAGTATAATTACGCATATTCATATATAAAAACGGATAATCCACTCTATCGTCTTGATAAGATTTCTGGACGTGATAGCAGCTTGTTCGATAGATTGCCCTCTGCCACAAACATCTTGGCTACAGTCCTTGATAATGGGAATACATATCACTTTACTGAGTATCAAAATAGTCATCAATTTAACTTCTGCTATAGAGACTTGCATAGTAAACTCTTGAAGTGTGAGATAAGTGTCAATCTGCCTGTTCGTATAGCTCATGCCAACCTTTATTATCAACGCATGGGACGACACGATGTGTCTCGACAGAGCATATTCTTTGAACCTAATATATGGTTGAGGGGTAACGCATGGGAGATAAAAGCTAAGATGAATTCTGAATTCCCTGACCTCACAACAATGGTTAATTATCGTGATGACAGCAATCCTATGAATATTATATTAGGCAATATGCAGCTTCGTAATATTCATTATTATGACATAGAAGGTGGTAAGACATTTGAGGGGAAGAAACATAGTCGGCTTAACATTAATATGGGTTATCATCAGACGGATAATGCTGTGGCTTATAGTCTTGTATTTGATAAACAAACAGGTGTTTCAACCGTTCAGCCCATTAGCGTAAATGGTAATTATCGCATGGATTTAGGAATAGGATATACTCGTCCGCTGGATAAAAAAGAGAAATTAAGTATTGATAATCAAGCGTCTTTTAACTATAATCATAACGTTGACATGGCAATGGTACAAGGGGCTACACAAAGTCAACGAAGTATTGTAAATAACTGGAAGATAAGTAACGTCTTGAAACTAAATTATCGTCTCGATGACAACTATGAGTTCACACTTCATGGCGGAGGTACATATTATCTTATCAAGAGTCAGCGTGAGGGATTTAGCAATATTCATGCAGGAGATTATAATATAGGTATGAATGCGCAAATAACTTTGCCTTGGAAACTACAATTAACAACTGACCTAACAATGTTTGCTCGCCGTGGTTATCAGCTCTCAGAGATGAATACTACTGACTGGATATGGAATGCACAACTTAGTCGCAGTTTCATAAATAAGAAACTTTTAGTTAAGTTGCAAGGCTTTGACATACTCCGTCAGCTCTCTAATACTCAATACTTAATGAACGCACAAGGAAGAACGGAAACATGGAATAATAGTATTCCACGATATGTGATGTTATCCTTGTCATGGCGATTTAATGTAAATCCTAAAGAAATAAACGCTTCAAAATAATAGGTCTTGATAACATTTTTTCGTTATAAGCCCTTTGTGGTATCAAAAAATGTTCGTATCTTTACACCTTGAAAAAGTACGAAAACGGCTCAGAAAGGAAATAAAGGCTATTGTGGGCAATTTTAGCCTTATGGGGATGAGCTCGTTAAAGTGATAGAAATTTATAATAGAAAAAATATATAATGGACGAAAATCAGACAATTGATCAGGACAGAATTATGAAGATCAACATCGAGGAGGAGATGAAAAGCTCCTACATCGACTACTCAATGTCGGTGATTGTGGCACGTGCCCTCCCTGATGTTCGTGACGGTTTTAAGCCTGTTCACCGCCGTATCCTCTTCGGTATGCGTGGTATCGGTAACTTTAGCAACCAGCCTTACAAGAAGTGTGCCCGCGTTGTCGGTGAGGTACTTGGTAAGTATCACCCACATGGTGACTTTTCTGTTTACGGTGCGCTTGTGCGTATGGGACAGGACTGGAATATGCGCTACAAGTTGGTTGATGGACAGGGTAACTTTGGTTCTGTCGATGGTGACTCTGCTGCTGCGATGCGTTATACTGAGTGCCGCCTCTCAAAGATGGGTGAGCACGTTATGGACGATATCGAGAAGGATACGGTTGACATGGTCAACAACTTCGACGATACACTGCGCGAGCCTGCTGTGATGCCTACAAAGATTCCTAACTTGCTTGTAAATGGTGGTAATGGTATCGCTGTGGGTATGGCAACGAATATTCCTACGCATAATCTTGGCGAAGTTATTGATGGATGTTGTGCTTATATTGACAATCCAGAGATTTCTACTGATGGATTAATGGAATTTATCCCAGCTCCAGACTTCCCAACAGGTGCATATATTTATGGTCTTCAAGGTGTTAAGGATGCCTATGAGACTGGTCGTGGCCGTGTCGTAATGCGTGCTAAGGCTGAGATTGAGAGCGATGAGAACCACGATAAGATTGTTGTGACAGAGATTCCTTACGGAGTTAATAAGCAGCAACTTATTGAATATATTGCTGACCTCGTGAAGGAAGGAAAGTTGGAGGGTATCTCTAACGTTAATGACGAAACGGGCCGTCAAGGTATGCGTATCGTTGTTGATGTGAAGCGTGATGCCAATGCAAACGTCATTCTGAATAAGCTTTTCAAGATGACAGCATTGCAGAGTTCTTTCTCTGTAAACTGTATCGCATTGGTAGCGGGTCGTCCACGTCTGTTGAGCCTTCGTGAGTGTATTAAGTACTTTGTTGAACATCGTCACGATGTCACTATCCGTCGTGCTCAGTTTGACCTTAAGAAGGCACAGGAGCGCGCACATATCTTAGAAGCACTGATTAAGGCTTGCGATAATATTGATGAGGTTGTACGTATTATTCGTGCCAGCAAGACACCTTCAGATGCCCAAAGAAACCTCGAGAAGCGTTTGAATTCGATGAGCTTCAATCAAGAGCTATCGTTGATATGCGTTTGTCACAGCTTACGGGTCTGCGTCTTGACCAGTTGCATCAAGAGTTTGAGGAATTGATGCAAACCATCAAGGACTTGCAGGAAATTCTTAATAACCCTGAGCGTTGTAAGGAAGTGATGAAAGAAGAGTTGCAGGAGGTTAAGGAGAAGTATGGCGATGTTCGTCGTACAGAGATTATCCCTGATGAGCATGAGTTTAATGCTGAGGACTTCTATCCTAATGACCCTGTTGTTATTACTATTAGTCACCTTGGTTATATTAAGCGCACTCCGCTTGCAGACTTTAAGGAGCAGGCTCGTGGTGGAGTAGGTTCTAAGGGTGCTCGTACACGTGAGAAGGACTTCACCGAATATATCTATCCAGCAACAATGCACCAGACAATGTTGTTCTTTACTCGTAAGGGACGCTGCTATTGGATGAAGTGTTATGACATCCCAGAGGGTGATAAGAACTCAAAGGGACGTGCTATCCAGAATATGCTCTCACTTGAGCCGGGCGATTCTGTTAACGCATTCTTGCGTATTCAGGGCTTGGATGATGACGACTTCCTCGATTCTCACTATGTAGTATTTGCAACAAAGCAGGGTATCGTTAAGAAGACTTCACTCCGTGCTTACTCACGTCCTCGTACCAATGGTGTGATTGCTATTAACATCAATGAGGGAGATGAGGTTGTAGACGTTCGTCTGACAAACGGCCATAACGAACTTATCATCGCTGACCGCAATGGTCGTGCTTGTCGCTTCGATGAGTCAAATATCCGTACTATGGGGCGTGTGTCTACAGGTGTACGTGGTATGCGTTTGGACGAAGATGGTCAGGATGAAGTTGTTGGTATGATTGTTGTTAATGACCCTGTTAACGAGACGGTTATGGTAGTATCTGAGGAGGGTTATGGAAAGCGCTCACAGGTTGAAGATTACCGATTAACTAATCGTGGCGGTAAGGGTGTTAAGACGCTGAATATCACGGATAAGACTGGTAAACTTGTTGCTATCAAGAACGTTACTGATGATAACGACTTGATGATTATCAACAAGAGCGGTATTGTTATCCGTATGTCGGTTGCCGAATGCCGTGTAATGGGTCGAGCAACACAAGGTGTGCGCCTAATTAACCTCGCTAAGAAGAATGATGTCATCGCATCTGTATGTAAGGTGATGAGTTCTGAGATGGAGTCACAGGTTGAGGATGATAGTCGTGAAGACCTCCCAAACACTGATGAGGATATCAAGGGAGATGCATCATCAGTAGATAATACAGAGGTGACACCTGTTGATTTCGAGTAAACAAGTTAACGAGTTGACGAGTTGACAAGTTGCTTGATGATAAGTAAACGAGTTGACAAGTAAACGAGTTGATTAGTTGACGAGTTGCTTGTTCAAAAGCTCTTAGAGACAACGGTAATCATAATTATGAATTTGAATTATGAATTAACCGAGTTGCTTGTTCAAAAGCTCTTAGAAACAACGGTAATCATAATTATGAATTATGAATTATGAATTAACATAGAATTATAAACCTTTTAATAAAGATCACTAATATGAAGAAGTTAATGTTCGCAGCATTGATGTTACTCAGTACATCTGCTGCATTCGCTGGCGACAGCGAGCCACTGAAGGCAATCCTTAAAGCACAGAGCTACGCAGAGGCTGCTGAGCTCATTAAGGCTAACCTCGGCCAGCTTACAGACAATGCTGAGAAGGCAAAGGCTTATGACAAGCTCTATCAACTTGCTATGAAAAAGGTAAGTGCAGAGCAGGGTGTTCAGCTTGAGAACCAGACTAACCAGCAAATGGGTAAGGAAGGTAACAAAGCTGTTGATGAGAAAGGTCTCTACGAGGCTGTAGGTCAGGCTTTCGATGCTGCTGAGGAGATTGTTAAGTATGATAATATGCCTAACGCAAAGGGTAAGGTTAAGCCTAAGTATACAGATATTGCTGATGAGCTCTATCCACTCCGTGGTCAGCTTATTAATGGTGGTATCTTCTATCAGGGTGCTAAGGATGATGCAAATGCTTATAAGTATCTTGCTCGTTACGTAGACTCTGCTGATGAGCCAATGTTCTCAAAGTTTGATAAGTCTAAGGATGAAAACTTGAATGAGATTGCTTACTTCGCAACTTATTATGCTTATCAGAATAAGGACTACAAAAAGGCTGAGAAATATGCTGAATACGCTGTAAAGAGTAAGGACCGTGGTAAGGATGCAAAGCAGTTGCAGTTGGCTATTATGGGTGCACAGCTTAATAGTCGCCAAGACTCTGTAGCTTATGCAGATAAGCTCGCTGGTATCTATGCTCAAGATCCTGATAATGATGCCGTATTGACAACTTTGACATCTATCTATAGCTCACTTGGTATGCAGAACAAGGCAGAGGAAATCGTAAACGCTGCCCTTGCAAAGAACCCTAACAGCTACGGTGCGTTGGTAATGCTTGGTCAGTTCGCAAGCCAGAAGAAGGAATACGAGAAGGCTGCTGACTACCTTTCTAAGGCATTGGCATTGGCAAAGGATGATAATGCAAAGATTGCTATCAATGCATCTATTGGTCAGTGCTGGTTCTATAAGGCACAGGACCGTGTAGCAGCTGTGAAGGGTGTATTGTCACCAGCTGCACGTGCTCAGTTCAACGATGTTTACAATAAGGCAATTTCATACCTCGAGACAGCTAAGAATCTCGATGTTATGAAAGAGCATAAGAGCTCATGGGCTTACCCACTTTACGGTTGCTACTATTTCGTAAAGGGTGCACAAGCTCCTGAGACATTGGAAGCTGCAGCTATTGCTGGTGTTCAGCAGTAAATAGTTTTTAATATTCCCCTCTTATATGAATTATTAAGTTAAATCATATAAGAGGGGATTTTGTGTTACTAAAATATAGCCGATGAAAAGAGTACTAATACTGATTATTTCTATTTTTACAAGTTGGAATATCGCAGAGGCACAAGAAGCATATCAGCAGGCAGAATCTTTTAATCGCCTCGCAAAAGAAGCTTTCACCCGTGTAGAGAAACATTCGAATAGGGATTCTGTAGCCATTTTCAATGCTGTTGTTGATGGTGTGGAATATTCATTGAAAAGTGATGAATTTGACAGAATGCCTAATCGAAAGGGGAAAGTTAACCCAAGATTTGAAGAGGAGAACAAGAATCGTCTTGCAGTTCTGCATCCAATGTTGATAGATGCTGGTAAGTATTTTACCAAAGGAAGTTATACGAGAAATGAAGGACTCGATGCCTTACAATTATATCTAAAAGCTCGTAAATCTCCATTGGTAAAGGATAATATCGATGAGTCAGGTGTTGCTGCTTATTACATTGCTTATTATTATTTAAAAGCTCACAACTTAGAGAAAGCTGATGAATATGCTGATATTGCTATGCAATACGATGAAACGGCACAAGCAGCAGCAGAAATTAAAGCTCAGTGTATGCACAGTAAGATGGTGACAGAGGAAGACTCTTTACGTTATCTTTCTGTAATACAACGACTTTATCGTACTGACCCTACTAATGAGACTTATTTCTCATGGATTATGAAGTTCTATCAGAATCCTACACGTAAGTTTAATATTGAAGACTTTATTGATAGAATTCTTGAAGAGAATACAAATTCAGCAGTGCCATGGATTCTTAAAGGTGAAATTGCCATGCATGCTGAACGTTGGGAAGAAGCTATAGATGCTTACAAGCAAGCTGATGAAATAGACCCAAGTAGCATTCCTGTAGCCTATAATATTGGTGTATGTCTGAATACTGTTGGATTGGCTGCACGTGAGGCTGTTGCTGAACGAAGAAAGAAAGGAAGACGTATCAGATAATGAGTATATGAAATATTTTACAGAGGCACGTACTTATCTTGAACGTGTAAGAGCAAAAGACCCTCGTAGGAATAGAGTAGATTGGGTAGGTCCTCTCTATTTGGACTATACTATCTTGAATGATAAAATAAAGGCTGAAGAACTTGAACCTCTTGTAACAAATTTTAAAAAGTGAAATTTATAAAGTTATTTTTGATATATATCTGCTTGCTCTTTTCCCTTACAGGTATGGCACAGAAGAAACAATTACAGGCAGTACGTGACCAAATAAAGTCGGGAAAAGAACTCACAAAAGCAGAAAACACACTTCGTGGATTATTGGTTGATTCGGCTTCTAAGAAGAATAGTAAAATATGGCTCCTTCTCTGTGATGCATTAACAAAACAATATGAGCAGGGAAATGAAAAATTATATTTGAAACAAAAGTATGACACGGCAGCCCTTTTTACTGTAACAAGGAAGTTGTATGATGTAATGTCACGCTTTGATTCTCTTGATGCTCAACCAGATGCTAAAGGAAGGGTACGTGCTAAATATAGAGCTAAGCATGCAGACTTCCTAAACTCTATTCGTCCGAATCTCTTCAATGGAGGTTCATATTTTATCCATAAGAAAGATTATAATACGGCCTTTGGTTATTATAGCGATTACTTGCTGTCAGCAAATTATCCTCTGTTTGAAGGTTATGACTATATGCAGAAAGATGCTCTTATTCCGCATGCTGCTTATTGGGCTATGTTCTGTGGTTATAAGCTTAGTGATGCTGATAAGATTATGCAGTTTAAAGAACAGGCAGAGCGTGATACCTCTATGCTAAACTTTGTTAGGCAGTATGAGGCTGAAGCATATTTGATAAAAAAGGATACTGCCATGTATGTAAAGTCTCTACAAGCAGGTTTCGAACAATATCCTAATTTTGCCTTCTTCTTCCCACGATTAGTTGAATATTATGCTAAGATTGGAGAACATCAGAAAGCATTGGAAATAACAAATCGTGCTTTGAAAGCTGATTCCACAAGTCTTTTGTTTCGTTTTGCTAAAAGTACAGCATTGCTGAACCTTGGTAGATACAATGAATGTATTGAGATTTGTAAGCAGCTGATAAAAGATAAAGACACTTATGCTGATGCTTATTATAATATAGGACTTGCCTATTTTAATCAAGCGATAGAATTAAATAAAGATAGGCAGAAGTATCGTGCCAACAAGGAAAAGATTATAACATTATATCAGCGTTCTAAACCCTACATGGAGAAATACAGAGAGCTTGCTCCTACCGCTAAGAGTAAATGGTTAGCACCTTTGTATACTATTTACCTTAATTTGAATATGGGTAAGGAATTCGATGAAATTGATAAGTTGAGAAAGGAAAGATAAAGATGAATAATAATATTCTTAATAAACTTGGCATCACGCTCAATGCAATGCAGGAGGCTACGGCTGATGCAGTATTGCATACGGGTAAAGATGTTGTAGTGATGTCACCGACAGGTTCAGGTAAGACTTATGCTTACCTCCTACCATTAATTCAGCGCTTAGATGCTTCGTCAGATGCACTGCAGGCTGTAGTGTTGGTACCTGGACGTGAATTGGCATTGCAGTCAGCTAATGTTCTTAAGGATATGGGTAGTGGCTTACGCTCTATGCCTTTATATGGTGGACGTCCAACAATGGAAGAGCATCGTGTATTGAGAGATGTAAAACCTCAGATAGTCTTGCAACTCCAGGACGTTTAAACGATCATCTTGATAAGGCTAATATTAATGCAGAAACGATAAAGTGGCTTGTCATTGATGAGTTTGACAAATGTCTTGAATTTGGTTTTCAAGACGAAATGATGAGTGTTCTCTGTAAGTTACCAAATATAGAAAGACGAATCCTACTTTCAGCAACAGAGTCTGAGACAATTCCTAATTTTGTATCAATGGGTAGGACCGTTCATTTGGATTATCGTACAGAAGATGAGAATATTCCTGATCGTATTCGTCTTTATACCGTTACAAGTCCTGAAAAAGATAAGCTTGAAGTGCTGAAAAAACTCTTACTTTCTTTGGGTGACAAGAGTAGTATAGTGTTCTTAAATTATCGTGACTCCGTAGAACGCACAGCTTTATTCTTAAAGGAGAATGGTTTTACAATCAGTTGGTTCCATGGTGGCTTAGACCAGCGTGAACGTGAAGCATCTCTGTATCGTTTCTCAAATGGCTCTGCACCTATACTTGTTAGCACCGACTTAGCTTCACGTGGATTGGATATACCAGATGTTGATAATATCATACATTATCATTTCCCAGAAACAGAAGATAGCTATGTGCATAGAGTAGGGCGTACAGCACGTTGGGACAAGGAAGGAAGAACCTTCTTCATTCTTGGTCCAGAAGAACATTTGCCAGAGTATGTTACCAATGAGCATGAAGAATATAAGATACCAGAGACTTTACCAAAACCAGCTCAGCCTCGTATGGCAACAATATATATAGGTAAAGGAAAGAAAGATAAAATCTCAAAAATAGATATTGTTGGCTTTCTTTGTAAGAAAGGTGGATTAAAGTCTTCTGAGATTGGAAAGATTGATGTGAAAGATCGTTTTACTTATGTAGCAGTCTCACGCACAAAGATTAAAGAAATAATTTCATTGACTAAAGGTGAAAAAATAAAGGGTATTCGTACCGTTGTGGAAGAGGTAAGGTGACACATTATACAATGTGTCACCTTTTTCTTTAACATCCCTCTCCACGTGTATAAAACACATACTATCTTGCAAATAAAAAAAATGATATTTTATTTGGAAGTATAAAAATAAAAGCGTATCTTCGCATCGTAGACCATAAAAATCTATTACAATATTTAATACTGATAATAACTACAAAACATAAGTCAAACTTAAACTAAACAATCGAGATGAAAAAGTACAATTTTGGTGCAGGTCCATGTATCCTTCCACGTGAAGTAATCGAAAAGACAGCAAATGCCATTTTAGATTTTAATGGAATTGGTCTCTCAATTGCAGAAATCAGCCATCGTTCAAAGGATTTCCAGCCAGTAATGGACGAAGCTATGGCTTTAGTAAAGGAAGTGTTAAATGTCCCAGAGGGTTATTCAGTGCTTTTCTTGGGTGGTGGTGCATCACTTGAGTTCTGCATGATTCCTTTCAACTTCTTGGTAAAGAAGGCTGGTTATTTGAATACTGGTGTTTGGGCAAAGAAGGCCATGAAGGAAGCTAAGTTGTTTGGAGATGTTGTTGAAGTTGCTTCATCTGCAGATGAAAACTATACATATCTTCCAAAGAACTTCGATGTTCCTACAGACTTGGATTATTTGCACATCACTACCAATAACACAATTTATGGTACTGAATATCACAAAGATTTAGATGTACCAGTTCGTTTGATTGGTGATATGTCTTCAGATATCTTTAGCCGTCCAGTTGATGTATCTAAGTACGACTGCATCTATGGTGGTGCACAGAAGAATCTTTCTATGGCGGGTGTGACATTCATCATTATTAAGGATGAAGTTCTTGGTCGTGTACAACGTGAAATCCCAACAATGTTGGATTATCGTACACATATCAAGAAGGGTTCTATGTTCAATACTCCTCCTGTAGTGCCTATCTATACAGCTTTAGAGAACCTTCGTTGGATTAAAGCAAATGGTGGTGTAGAAGCAATGGAGAAACTTGCTAAGGAGCGTGCTGATATTGTTTACGGTGAAATCGATCGCAATAAGTTGTTCCGTGGTACAGTTAAGTGTGAGGAAGATCGCTCTTACATGAACATCTGCTTCGTTCTCAACGATGAGTATGCAGAATTGCAAGATGAGTTCTTTAAGTTCGCTACTGAAAGAGGAATGGTTGGTATCAAGGGACACCGCGATGTTGGTGGCTTCCGTGCAAGCTGCTACAACGCTATGACAGTTGAAGGCTGCAAGGCCCTTGTTGAAACAATGAAGGAGTTTGAAGCTAAACACTAAATATATAAAGATTAGACTTAGCAGTGGTGTACATGCCACTGCTGAGTCTAAACGATAACTTTACTATATCTAACCCAAACATTAAGGCTATGAAAGTTTTAATTGCAACTGAAAAACCATTTGCACCATCTGCAGTGCAAGGTATTACAACAGAACTTAAGAATGCAGGACATGAGGTTGTTCTGCTTGAAAAATATACAGAGAAAGCTGAATTGCTTGAAGCAGTAAAAGATGCTGATGCAATGATTGTACGCTCTGATAAAGTTACACCAGAAGTACTTGACGCAGCTAAACAGTTGAAGATAGTTGTTCGTGCAGGTGCTGGTTATGACTCTATTGATACAGCCTATGCAAAGGAGAAGAATGTTGTTGTAGAAAATACTCCTGGACAGAACTCTAATGCTGTTGCTGAACTTGTATTTGGTTTGTTAATATATGCTGTACGTAGTTTCTATAATGGCAAGGCTGGCACCGAATTGATGGGCAAGAAAATTGGTATTCTTGCTTTCGGTAATGTTGGTCGTAATGTAGCTCGTATCGCCAAAGGCTTTGGTATGGAAGTGTACGCATACGATGCATTCTACCCAGCAGAGGCTATTGAAGCAGCGGGTGTTCATGCTTGTAAGACACAAGATGAATTATTCCAGACTTGTGACGTTTTGTCACTCCATATCCCTGCAACTCCACAGACCGTTAAGAGTATTGATTATCGTTTAGTCAATCTTCTCCCAAAGAAGGGTATTCTCATTAATACTGCCCGCAAGGAAGTTATCAATGAGGAGGAACTTCTGAAGTTGATGGCTGAGCGTGAAGACTTGAAGTTTGTGACTGATATTATGCCTGATGCTGATGCTGAATTCAAGAAATTTGAAGGACGTTATTTCTCTACTCCTAAGAAGATGGGTGCACAGACAGCTGAAGCTAATAATAATGCTGGTATTGCTGCAGCAAAGCAGATTAATGCTTTCTTTGCTACAGGTGATACTAAATTCCAAGTAAATAAATAACTTTCTAATACATAAGGGTTGATTGTCTTAATCTACTAAGTGAGGTTGTGACTTTCAATCCTTTTATTTTTATTTAAAAACTAACACTATGGCAGTAATAAAACCTTTTAAAGGTATCCGCCCTCCAAAGGACTTGGTTGAGTCTGTTGCAAGTCGTCCATACGATGTTTTGGATTCTGAAGAAGCTCGTGCAGAAGCTGGTGACAACGAGAAGAGTTTATATCATATCATCAAACCAGAAATCAACTTTGAAGTTGGCACAAGTGAATATGATCCAAGAGCTTATAATAGTGCTGTTGAACAATTCCAGAAGTTCCAAGATGAAGGTTGGTTAGTCCAAGACAATAAGGAGCATTACTATATCTATGCACAAACTATGAATGGCAAGACTCAATATGGTCTTGTTGTTGGAGCATATGTTGATGATTATCTGACAGGTAATATTAAGAAGCATGAGCTAACGCGTAGAGATAAGGAAGAAGACCGTATGAAACATGTTCGCATTTGTAATGCTAATGTTGAACCAGTGTTCTTTGCTTATCCTGATAATCAGGTACTTGATACTTTGTTGGCTCGATATGCTGCAACAAAACCTGAATATGATTTTGTTGCACCTGATGATGGTTTCAGACATCAGTTCTGGGTTATTACAGATGAAGCTGACATCAAAACTATAACTGAAGAGTTTAAGAAGATGCCAAGTCTTTATATTGCAGATGGACACCATCGTTCTGCTGCAGCTGCTTTAGTAGGTGCAGAGAAGGCTAAGAACAACGAAAATCATAAGGGTGACGAGGAATATAACTACTTTATGGCAGTATGCTTCCAGGCAAGTCAATTAACGATTCTTGACTATAATCGTGTTATCAAGGATTTAAATGGCATGGAAGTTGCTGAGTTCTTAAAAGCTTTGGAGAAGAACTTTACAGTTGAGCTGAAAGGACAAGATGAATATCGCCCAACAAAGTTGCATGAATTCTCTATGTACCTTGACGGAAACTGGTATAGCTTGGTTGCTAAACCTGGTACATACGATGATAATGACCCTATTGGTGTTCTTGATGTTGACATCTCAAGTCGATTAATTTGGACGAACTAATGGGCATTAAAGACCTCCGTTCAGACAAACGTATTGATTTCGTTGGTGGTCTGCGTGGTCTTGGAGAACTGAAACGTCGTGTTGATAGTGGTGAAATGCGTTGGGCGTTGGCACTCTATCCTGTATCAATGCAGCAGATTATGGATATTGCTGATAGTGGAAAGATTATGCCACCTAAGGCTACATGGTTTGAACCAAAACTTCGTTCTGGTCTTGTCATCCATAAGCTGGATTGATACAAGATTAACATTTAATGAATGGATAGCGATAAATATAAGACAATAAAAGAGAAAGCGATTAGCGAGGGATATTACTCTGAAAAGCGGAGTAAGTTCCTCGCTTTTGCACATCATGTTGATTCTGTCGAAGAGGCGTTAGAGATAGTAAAAGAATATCGAAAAAAGTATTATGATGCTCGCCATTGCTGCTATGCTTATAGAGTAGGTTTTGATGGCACTGAATTCCGAGCAAATGATGATGGTGAACCGTCTTCAACAGCAGGTAAGCCTATTCTTGGACAGATTGACAGTTATGGATTAACAAATACACTCATTTGTGTTATTCGGTATTATGGAGGTATAAACCTCGGTACTGGTGGTTTAATTGTTGCTTATCGTGAGGCTGCAGCAGATGCATTATCAAATAGCGAGATAGAAGAAAAATTCATTGAAGAGGAAGTGAAATATACATTTACTTATCCTATGATGAATGATGTTATGCGAATCATTAAGGAAATGAATCCTCGCATTGTTAATCAAGTATTTGACAATACTTGCGAAGTTGTTCTTTCCATCAGAAAAGGGCAGGCAGAAGAACTACGCACTCGACTGAGGAAATTATCTTTTGAATAAGTTTTTGGAGATTATTTGGCTAAGTAGGCATATTAGGCTAATTGGACATATTAGGCTAATTGGGCTAATAAATATAATCGAATAAAAAGTATTTCATTAACTTATTATTGTAAACTATTTTGCACTCTTTAAAATCAAAACATGTCCTTTTAGCTTCTAAAAGATGCCTAATTGGCTTGTAATAGATGCCCTATTGAGGTCTTACTAACGCCCTTTTGAAGTCTAATTAAGCACCTTTTAAAATTCATCCTTATAACTACTTGAAAACTTGTTAGTTACAAGACCACCTTTTAAATATCTTTTTTTGTCTTTACTTTAAGTTGCTTATACAAAATTATGTAATGTTTTTTCATAGTCACATCGGCAATTTTTTTGAAGGGTTTAGAAGAATTGTTTTTATGGAGCAAAAAGAAAAATTAGTAGATTAAAAGTATGCCATAACTATGTTTTAGTGTATTAGTTATTATCAACTCTTCGAATAAAGCAATGCAACAATCATTTAGGTACTTTATAAATAAACCCTATTTTATCTCTTTACACTTTTTGTTTTTTTACCTTTTTAAACTCTTCTATTCCATTTTTTTTGTGTTACTTTGCAGGTAATTATATGAGTTTACTAACGTATTAATCCTACTTATTAAGGATATTTTCTCGAGAAAGTTGTTAATGACTAACATTTTAAATATGAATAGGAGCTTGAAATGGCTGGTTGCAATTGTAGCAACACCTGTCATTCTGTTTCTTATCCTCGTAGCTTTACTATATTGTCCACCCGTTCAAAATTGGGCTGTAAAGCATGTGGCGGCCTATGTTTCAGACAAGACTGGAATGGAGGTAAGCATCGATAGGGTTAATCTATCTTTTCCTTTAGATCTTCAGTTAGATGGTCTGAAGATGCTTCGCCCGAATGATTCTATCCCTAATAAGAAAGATACGGTGGCAGATGTACATCGCTTGGTGGCTAATGTAGACCTATTACCATTGCTTAAAAGTAGGGTAGAAGTAAACGAATTAACATTTACAAAACTCAAAGCAAATACCGTCAACTTTATTGGTGACCTACGTATTCGTGGTGATTTGCAACGTTTGCATATTGTTAGCCATGCAGTTAACCTTGTTGGTGATTCTGTTCGTGTTAACAAAGCAGATATAGAAGGGGGATGGGTAGATATTGCTTTGGGAGATACTGTACCCGAAGATCCAAACAAACAGAAACCACTTTGGCGTATCAATATAGATAAACTTAATCTTACAAAAACGGATTTTCGCCTCCATATGCCTGGCGACACAATGAGTGTTCACGCAAACTTCAAGAAAGCAGTAGCTAATGGAGCTGAACTTCTATTACATGACAACATATACAAGGTTGCAAACGTAGATTGGCAAGGCGGTGATTTTAGTTATGATCAAAACTATGTACGCCATGCAAAGACAGGTTTTGATGCAGCACATATAGCCATGCAAGATGTTAATCTGGGTATAGATTCCTTCCTATATGCTGCTCCAAAGATTCGATTACGTGTTCGTACAGCTAATATGAAGGAAAAGAGTGGACTGATAGTAAAGGATTTCCGTGGACCATTTTCTATGGATTCTACAAGTATCAATCTACCTGATTTGTATTTCCGACTACCTAACACTGAGCTTTCTGGACGGTTTATGATGGACATGAATGCCTTTGCTGATAAGAATCCTGGGCAGATATCTACTCAGTTAGATGGTTTTCTACGTCTGGAAGATTTGCACCCGTTCCTAACCTCCGTACCAAAGAATATTTATCAGGCTATTCCTAATCAAAGTATCATCATAAAGGGTCAACTGGATGGAAATCTTCGTTCAGCAGCTTTTAAACAGCTTCGTTTAGCTATGCCAGGCTATTTTGACCTTACAGGAACAGGATGGATAGCTGATATGATGTCTGGAGCTGGTCATCTTCGCAGTGACTTAAAGCTTAAAGGAACAGCAAGTAATCTTGGTTTTGTTTCTAAATTATTACCACGTGATGTGCGCAAGACAATAGCTTTCCCACATGGAGTAGGTATAAATGGTGATATTCATGTGCGTAAAACGCTGTACACAGGTAGCATACAGTTGACACAAGGTGGCGGACGTATTCGATTGAATGGTGCTTATAATACAGCAACAGAACTATATCGTATTACAGCAGATGCGACTTCATTCCCTGTTCATCGTTTCTTACCCAATATGGGTTTATCAGCTTTCTCTGGAACAATAAAGACGCAAGGACGAGGCACAGACTTCTTAAATCCAAATCATCAACCAATCTCAGCCTTCGTATTCGTAGTTTCAAATATGGTAACTACGTATTGGATGGCTTGAATGGAGACATTTCAAAACATGGAGAGCAACTTTCGGCTCATGTAAAGAGTACGAACCGAATGATAAGTGGCGACTTCACTTATAAAGGCAGAGTTAATACAAAACTTGTGGATGGTCATCTACGTGGTTGGTTACGTCGTGTTGACTTGCACGCCATGGGCGTAATGAATCAAAGATATGTAGTTTCTACATGGGCTGATGTTGATGTACACTCTGATATGAAGAACATTCATCATGTCAGTGGTCCACTTCGTTCGTTCCGCCTTCTGCAAGAAGGACGAAAGAAAAGCAGACTTTTAGCAGCTGGAAACTTTGATGTGCGAGCTGATGTACGCCCTGGTAGCCTTGACACTCACATAAAAGGAAATCTATCAGAAGCTGATTTGCAGGCTTTTGGATTTATAGATAAGCATTATATAACATCTGCTAATACAGACATTACGCTTCATTCAGATATGAAGAAGTACTATGCTGTAAGTGGAAATGTGGGTAATTTATTACTAAGCGAACAACGTAAGGGAGAGCGTTTACCATTAGCTGAAGGTAATTTCAATCTTGATGCAACCATGCGTGGTGATCAAATTGAAGGTTCAATAAATGGTGTTTTCCCACGTGTAGACCTTTACCAATTAGGAATTGTAGACAAAGCGATGACAAGTAGTTTCTCTGCTAACACCTCATTTGCAATGTCTGGCAAAGATAATTTGAATGTTCGTGGTTTGATTGGCAATCTTCGTGTTACCGAAAAAGACCGTACCTATACTCCAGGTGATGTGAATGTCGACCTTATGAGTCGTCGTGATACAGTGCATGCAGTTCTGAATGGTGGAGACTTCCATCTCAGTACAGCTTTTAATAGTAGTGTCAACCAATTGGCAGAAAGTGGAAAGCGAATCTATAAGACTGTACGTGAGCAATTGACTAATCGTCGTATAGATCAGTCTGCTATACTCCGTCAGTTACCAACAGGACACTTTACGCTCCGCAGTGGACGTGATAACTTATTCTCTAACTTGTTAGCACGAGATGGATATGCCTTTAGTCAGGCAGATATTAACCTGACATCATCACCAACAAAGGGACTCGATGGAAGAATAAGTATTGACTCTTTGGTATATAATGACATTCTTCTCGACAGTATTAGGGCTGACCTTAACAGTATTGAAGGACAGTTGAACTATACGCTATCTGTAATAAATAGCCCTAATAATACATATCCTTATCATGGATCATTGCAGGGTGCGCTCTACGAACATGGTTTGAAGACACATGCAACCATCCTTGATAATAAGGGTAAGACTGGTTTCGACTTAGCGATGAAGGCTGCTATGAAGGGTAGGGGAATAGAACTTTCAATTACTTCTCCTCAATCTATCTTAGGTTATAAGTCATTTGCGGTCAATGATTCCAACTATATCTACATTGGACGTGACCGTCGTCTATCTGCCAATCTTCGTCTGGAAGCAGCTGACGGAACTGGTATGCTCGTATCAACAGAAGATAATGATCCTACTTCATTACAAATGTTACACTCTCAATGAACCACTTTGAGTTAGGCAGTTTGTTTGAAATCTTACCATTTGCACCGAAGTTGTCGGGTATGTTGGACGGTGACTATCACCTTGTTCAGACTGAAAAGGAACTCACGATATCAAGCGATATGACTATTAAGAAGCTTGTTTATGAGAATAGTCCTATGGGAGATGTGGGCACACAGTTTGTTTATATGCCTAAGGGAGATGGTACTCACTATGTTGATGGTATAATAACACAAAACGGAAAGGAAGTCGGTTCACTTTCGGGTATCTATAATAATGAGGGGGCTGGAGAACTTGATGCAACCTTAGAGATGAACCGTTTCCCACTGAATTACGTCAATGGCTTCGTTCCTGACCAAATTGTAGGACTCGATGGAGTAGGAGAAGGAACCTTAACGGTAAAGGGTCCACTTAATAACTTGGACTTCAATGGTGAGATTTATCTTGATTCAACTTATTTGGTGAGTGCACCTTACGGCATAAGGATGCGCTTTGCGGATGATCCTGTTCAAATACACAATAGCCATATTCAGTTTGAGAACTTCGAACTCTTTGCAAGTAATGGTTCGCCACTCGACATATCGGGCTACTTAGACTTCTCTAATCTTAATAAGATGCAGCTTGATGCACAACTGAGGGCTAAGAACTTCCAAATCATTAATGCAAAGAAGAATCCTCGTTCAGAAGTTTATGGAAAGGCTTCGTTGACTTTACAGGACGAATAAACGGCCTTTTAAACAACTTACAGTTAGTTGGAAATCTTGATGTCTTAGGTAGTACAGATGTCACATACGTAGTACGCGATGGTACATTATCTACTGATGACGATTTGAAAGACCTCGTTCAGTTCATCAACTTCAATGATTCTACGGTTAATGTTGTCAAACGTCCAGATATTACAGGCTTTACAATGGGGCTTAATGTAGATATTGATGAGCAGGCACATGTATTATGTGCGTTGAATGCTGATCAGTCTAATTATGTCGATTTTGTAGGTGGTGGCAATCTACTTCTTAATTATGACCCAACCAATGGTGTGCAGGTTCGAGGTAGATATACGTTGAGTGATGGTAAGATGAAATACTCTCTGCCAGTTATTCCACTTCGTACTTTCAACATTAAAGACGGAAGTTATCTTGAATTTACGGGTGATCCGATGAAACCAACACTGAAAATTACCGCAACGGAAGAAGTCAGAACAAGTGTTTCGAATGGTTCGGGTGAAGGTAGGATTGTTGATTTTGAGTGTGGTGTAAGCCTTACCAAGCAGTTCCCTAAACCTGGTGTGGAATTTATTATAACTGCTCCAGACGACCAAGAGATGCAGAATATCCTTAATACGAAGAGTGTTGAGGAACGCTCAAAGCTTGCCGTTACAATGTTAGCATCAGGTATGTACTTCGATGGTGATAACTCAGCAAGTGCTAATACTGCCATGAGTGGTGCATTAGCGGGCTTCCTACAGACACAAGTCAACTCTATTACGGGTAAAGCCCTTAACTCTATGGGACTCGACTTGACTGCCAATATGGAAAGTGCTGCCGATGTGAATGGTAACTTACACACCGACTATACCTTCAAGTTCTCAAAACGTCTGTGGAATAATCGCCTACGTATCATTATGGGTGGACGAGTTTCAACAGGTTCACAGTTCTCTGAAGATAATGGTGCTTACTTCGATAACTTCTCGCTTGAATATCGTCTAAACCAAAAAGAAACCAAATATTTGAAACTCTACTATGAGCGTGAAGCATACGATTGGTTAGAAGGTAACTTGAGTGAGTTTGGTGCTGGCTTCATGTGGCGTCGTAAGTTACGTCATTTCAAGGATATCTTCCGCTCTAAAGAAGATAATCCTGTAGTAGCACCACAGACTGAGAAGCCTAAACGAGATACATTAATAAACTTTGTAAATGATAAAAAGAAATAAATATATAAGAACAACAGGTGGAAAAGGAGTCATAGAACTATTTGCTTTTATGGCATTCTTATTCATACTTGCGGCCTGTAGTACGACTTCCGCAATCCCTGATGGTGAACACCTATATACAGGTATGGAGCCGACAAAATACAGTAATTACAAAGAAAATCAACACTTCAATGATGTGAAAGAAGAGTTGGATCTTGTGTTAGCAACTAAGCCTAATGCCGCTTGGTTGGGTAGCCCCAGTGTGCGTTCTCCTTTCCCTATCGGGTTATGGATATGGAATGCTTTCTCACAAGATACAACCGGACTCAGTCGTTGGTTAGTACGTGCATTTGGCTCTTCACCGGTATTAATGAGTTCAACAACACCTGATTTGCACGTAACGGTTGGTGAAATCTCTTACGTAAACGTGGTTATTTCAACGGAAAGATAAGCTATGAAAAGCTCGCACAGAGTAATCCAAAGAAGATGCGACTACAGTATGCTGTTGATATGGGACGTCTGTGGTTGCTCGATAGCGTACAATACACCAACTTTCCACCTTCAGCAGATAGTTTGATAAGAACCAATCTTGATAAAGCAATTATCCGCAAGGGAGATGCTTTTGATGTAGCAACACTTGAACAAGAACGCAAGCGAATAACTGATTTGTTCCGTAATAATGGTTATTATTATTATCAGAATAACGATGCGAGTTATCTTGCTGACACAACGAAGGCTTATGGCTTAGCTTCTATTCGTCTGCAGATGGCGGATTCAGTAAGTGATAAAGCATTGAGAAAATGGACAATAGGAACCATTAACATTAACCTACAGCGTCAGTTCATAGATTCTCTTACTCAGCACAAGCGTTTCCGTGATGTCATTGTGAATTACAACGGTTCGCACATGCCACTCCGTCTACGCGCCATAGCTAATGATTTAAAGATATGGCCGGGTACTGTGTATAATAACGAACTATTTGAAAAAAGCCAGCAACATCTGAATGGTAGCGGACTATTCTCTGCTACGAACTTTACTTTCACTCCACGTGATAGCACTGATTCATGTAATATCTTAGACATGACTATTAATTGCACCTTTGATAAGCCTTATGACTTCTATATTGAGGCTTATGGAAAGGGGAAAACAAGTGGTAGATATGGTCCAGAGGCTATTATTGGTCTGACAAAACGTAATGCATTCCGTGGTGGTGAGAAACTTAATTTACGCATACATGGTTCTTACGAATGGTCGGCAAGTAGTGATGATGACGGCCGTGATCGCCTTGGACTAAATAATTATGAGTATGGTGCTGAAGCCAGTTTGCAGTTTCCTCGCCTTGTTAATCCATTCGTTACGCCACCACGAAAGCGTTGGGAACGTGAAGAAAGGAAGACTGCAGAAGCTGCAGAAAAGGGACTTGTATATATCCCTAAGGGACCACGCATCTATTATACAACACCATCAACGACCCTTAAAGCTTCTGTTGATGTGTTGAACCGTTCTAAGTATTTCAAGCGTCATGTTGTGTCAGGCGAGTTAACATACCAGTGGCAGCCAAACGAGCGTAATAGCTATTCGTTCTCTCCTTTGACACTGACTTATGAGTATATGCATAACGTGACTGACCGTTATCTTGAATTGGTAGATAGTGTTCCTTATCTTGAGGTATCATTGGCAGACCAGTTCATTCCAAAGATGATGTTCCAACATACGTTTATGAGCCCAGCTCGTTATAAGAGTCCGATTAAAATATGGACAACGGTTAGTGAAGCTTCAAACATCTTGTCTGCAGGTTACGCTGCCTTTGGTAGACGTTGGAGCGAAAAAGACAAGAAACTCTTTAAGAATCCATTTGCACAATTTGTGAAGATTGATGCTAATCTTACAAAAGTATGGAGTCTTGGAGAGAAGAGTGGTATTGCAGCCCACGTCAATTTAGGAACGTTATGGGCGTATGGCAACAGTAGATTTGCACCTTATACAGAACAGTTTTATGTAGGTGGAGCCAATAGCATCCGTGCGTTTAATGCCCGCCAGATTGGTCCAGGACGCTATCGCTCAACGCAGCGTCGACGTTCATACGTAGAGCAAACAGGTGATATTAAACTGCAATTCAATCTTGAATATCGTCCTCACCTTATGGGTTCACTCTACGGAGCAGTTTTCTTCGATGCTGGTAATGTATGGACAATGCACTATGATGATGGTCGACCAGAAGGACATTTCAAGTTTAAGAATATATTAAATGAAATGGCACTCGGTACGGGAGTTGGTTTACGCTATGATATTGGCTATTTCATGATTCGTCTTGATTGGGGACTTGGCTTACACGTACCTTATGAAACAGGCAAGACTGGTTTCTATAACATATCAAAATTTAAGGATGCACAAGCCTTCCACTTAGCGATTGGTTTGCCATTCTAATCTTTTTGATTTTCAACTATTCAGCCCTGCTAATCAGATTAGCAGGGCTGAATAGTTGAAAATTATGTCTTATTATTCCTTAAGATGATAACTATAATATGCTCTAACATCAATTCTTACTTACGTGTTTATGCCAGACACATATAGTGCTAATGCTTAACACTTATGGTGCTGATGCCTAACACATGTGGTGTTGATGATAAGTACACATATTCTTTAATATCAAACACATTGAATATTACTATTTGGTAGAAGGCTGTAGAGCATCAGAAATGTACTTTTAAAAACTATAAGCAAACGAAAAGACTTTACAAAAATATCAAAGTAGGGAATGTTTTTTAATCAAAAAACACCTCTTTCTTATGCGTTTGTAAATCACAGTAATACAGACTGTTATAAACTTGCATTTTAAAAGGTGCTTAGTAAGGGCTCAAAAGGGCGTTAGTTAGAGGTCAAAAGGGCATCTATTGAAAGCCAATTAGGCATCTTTTAGAAGCTAAAAGAGTATGTATTAGAATTACAACTATGGAAAATATCTAACAAATAGTAAGTTGGAAACAAACTTTTATACAAAAAGCTCCTATGTTAGGAGCTTTTAAAAATGAGTTATCTTGTATATTCAGTTATGTTACTATACAACTCAATACTTGTTATTCTCCTCTCTGGAGGACAGGAGTTTGGGGTGAAGATTATTTCCTCACATAGTTTACAAATGCGTATGCAGGATTATCATCAGTAGCAGGACGTTCCTCACGTGATTCTACAATCCATGTACCATCATTATATTCTGGGAAGAAAACATCTGCTTGTGGAGGAGTAGCAGCAATCTCTGTAAGGTAGAGATGGTCTGCTATAGCAAGCGCCTCTTTATAAAGACTTGCCCCACCAATGATAAATGCCTTTTCTTCTGCACCAATATGTTTAAGCGCTTCTTCAAGTGAAGAATAAACATCGCAACCAGGGAAGTCTGTCTCCGTTCTACTGAGTACGATGTTTCTACGATTAGGCAGAGCACCTTTTGGTAATGAATGAAAGGTCTTACGCCCCATGATAACGGTATGTCCCGTTGTTAGTTGCTTAAAACGCTTAAGGTCTTCTCTAATGAAATAGACCATATCATTCTGATAACCGATAGCACGATTGGCTGCTACTGCAGCAATGATATTTATTTCCATAATGGTGTTTTTGGACCTCCCCCAACCCCTCCAAAGGAGGGGAGTACTGTTTGTTTAAACATCAGTTTGGTGAAGGATTTATAGTTCTTGACTAATTTAATATACTATTTTAGAAGTTGAGAGAATTGATTAATTTTCATACTCTAACTACTTTCTATTTGCACTCCCCTCCTTTCGGAGGGGTTGGGGGAGACTTTCTTTTACACTGCAACTACTCCCGGAATGTGTGGCAACGGATCGTAACCAATCAGTTCAAAATCTTCATACTTAAAATCAAAGATATCCTTTACATCAGGATTAATCTTCATCTTTGGCAGTGGACGTGGCTCACGAGTAAGCTGGAGTTTAGCCTGCTCGAGGTGATTTAAATAGAGATGTGTATCACCTGTTGTATGGATAAACTCACCAGCCTCAAGACCTGTTACCTGTGCAATCATTTGCAAAAGGAGAGCATATGATGCAATGTTAAAAGGGACACCGAGGAAACTATCTGCCGAACGCTGATAGAGTTGGAGCGATAGTCTACCATCTGCAACATAGAATTGGAAGAGACAGTGGCAGGGTGGGAGAGCCATATCATCCACCTCAGCAGGGTTCCATGCTGTGACCAACATACGACGTGAGTCAGGATTATGCTTAATCATATCCACCACATTCTTAATCTGATCGATTGTACCTCCCTTGTAATCAGGCCATGAACGCCACTGATGACCATAGACTGGACCAAGTTCACCGTTCTCATCAGCCCACTCATTCCAAATCCTTACACCATGCTCTTGTAGATAGTGCACATTCGTATCACCACGTAAGAACCAAAGTAATTCATAAATAATACTCTTCAGATGAAGCTTCTTAGTTGTCAACAGTGGAAAACCATCGCGCAAGTCAAAGCGCATTTGATGACCAAATGGATAAAGTTCCAGTTCCGGTTCTATCACCTTTTTGTGTTCCTTCTGCGAGGATGCGGTTGAGGAGATTTAAATATTGTTGCATAATTGTTCGTTTATTTCTAAGATATTATAGGGATATATTGTTTTCTGGATTTTTCTTGTCTGCATTTATATTATAAAAGAACCAATGGCTCGTCTGGTATATGTGTACTCTTTATGCGCCATTCCTGTGGATAAAGATTGTTTGCACGGTTTCCGAGATTCTTTGCAAAGCCTATCGGATACCCTTTATAAGTAAGCAGAACGATACCACGTGGAGCATCAGAAGATAGTACAATAGCCTCATGACGAAGATAAGCGATAGCTGTTTGATAATCAACCTCTACATTAGGATAGGCCGATTTATCAGTTGAAAAGGAGAGTGCTAACGTATGGTCAGGGATAACATTCTTCCCTTTTTGCATTCCATCTTTTACTCCATGCGAGAGAATACGAAGACGTTTACGAGCTTCTGTGATTGCTTTATCAACATCAATAGTTGTCTTATTGATAAGCGTCTTGTTCTCTCCATGCTTACGAATGATAGCCATAAAGATTCCTTCACCACGTGTCTTACCAGGAATAAAGCGATAAACTGGAAATTCCCGACCGTCTTTAAGTGGGTTATCAATGAGTGAACCTGTTATATTCCATGCCTCTTCTGTAGGCACAGAGAGGAGTTCAGCATCATATTCGTTGAGTATCCACGCAATATTCTCTTCATCTTCATGTGCATTAAAGGTACAAGTTGAATAAATAAGAATACCTCCAGGCTTTAAATTATCCCATATATCAGCAATAATACTACGCTGAAGTTGCCAACAGTTCTCTACATTCTGTAGACTCCATTCCTCTATTGATTGTGGATCTTTACGAAACATTCCTTCACCAGAGCAGGGTACATCGGCTATAATAACATCAAAAACAAGCTTTGTCTTTTTGTAATCACGAGGGTAATTGTTCGTAACAGCGACACCCTCATGACCAAACTTTGAACGTTCTCTGCTAATATTTGTGCACGTTTCCCTATCGGTTCGTTAGAGAAAAGGAAGGAGCCAGCAGGTAAGGACGTACGTGCGCAAGTTGTTTTACCACCTGGTGCAGCACAGAGATCGAGTGCCATAACTGGCTGTTTTACCAAGTGTTGTAAGACATGAGATAGAAACATAGATGATGCTTCTTGCACATAATAAACTCCAGCATGGAGTAGTGGGTCAAACGTAAAGTTAGGTCTTGTATCCAACCAATAGCCATCCTTACACCAAGGAATTGGCTGAGGGTTAAGTTCTGGATTAACTTTATGAGTGCCTTCTGCCAACTTAAAGGGATTTAGACGTATACTCACCGGTGCTGTTTCTCCCAATCCTTTTAGGAATGTATGATAAAGGTTATCACCAAAAAGACTACGAGTATAATCAGTAAAGGCAAGAGGAAGTCTTTCTTCAACTTCTTCTATAGTCCTTATTTCTTGCCCATTGGGGTCTAAAGAACAAGGAGATTGTGCTGCCTGACATTGTCGGCTCTTATCTTTTATCATATGTTTAGGGAATGTTAATGATAATCATTCCATCGTCATCAAGACTTTCTTTTTTCTTTGGTTTTGGCTGTTGCTTAAGGTTTCCCTTCTCATCAAACATACCATATGTGGTTCGAAGCACTGTAAACTCAGTACGGCGGTTCAATTGATTGGCTATTTCTTGCTTCTCCTTATCGAGTTTCTTGATGAAATCTTCAGTGAGAACATCGTTTTCCTTTAGCCAAGGGTATTTCTCTGTAACCTTCTTACGAATCTTCTTTGGACGTTCTTTGCCATATCCAACAGGTGTAAGACGGTCGCGAACAATGCCATGTGCAGTGAGATAAGCCACTACGGCATCTGCACGTCGTTGTGAAAGACGTTTATTATAATCAGCAGAACCAAGGTAATCGGTGTGAGCCGAGAGTTCTATTGTTACGTTAGGGTTCTCTTTGAGAAGATTGACAAGAGCGTCCAAAGCCTTCTCTGATTCTGGTCGAAGTGTCGCTTTATCAAAGTCATAGAAGATATTGTCTATCAACACAGGTACGTTTATACCTGCTAAAGCAAACTGAAGGGTATATACTTTAGAATCATCTACATTCCCAACCTTAATCTCCTCCTTATGATTTAAGTAGCCATTGCAGGTAGCAAGGAAGATATAATTAACGCCAGGCTTTATCTCTTGTTCGAAAGAACCATCTCCTTTGACAGCTAACTTCTTGTTGGTTCCATCATCACCAACCATAAATATCTGTGCTGCTGGCAACTCGTAACCATCCATTTCATAGACCCATCCCTTCACAGTCTGAATGATTTCAGGGAGTTCAAAGCTATAGATATGATCCCAACCTCGACCATCACCACGGTTTGAGGAGAAGAAACCGCGATTATGAATGCCCTCGAAAGTCATACCAAAGTCGTCACCTTGTGAGTTAAGAGGGTATCCAGGATGTTCCAAGTGGTAGCGACGATCGTTGCCAACCTTAGCTATAAAGATATCAAGACCACCCAAACCACCATGTCCATTACTTGAGAAATAAAGGTCACCGTTTGGTCGGAATGTAGGGAATTCTTCATCTCCTGGGGTGTTGATTGGTTCTCCGAGGTTCTCAACACCTCCCGTTGTACCGCCTGTCAGACGTACACGCCAGATATCAAGACCACCTTTTCCACCAGGCATATCACTGGTAAAATAAAGCCAATTACCATCTGGTGAGACGGCAGGATGTGCAAAACTCGATAGCGTATCACGACTAATTTCCAACTTATTAGCCTTTCCCCAAGCTGCATCAGAGCGATTACTTACTGAAATTTGAGCATAGCGAGGATTGCTTGGATCGATCAAACACTGTGTAATATACATTTCCCTCCCATCGACAGAGAAAGCAGGTGTACCCTCATCAGCCTCTGTATTCAATGCAGACTCTATAGCCTTCGGTGTACTCCATTTGCCTTTATCATCCTTTTCACTAAGGAAGATGTCACCAGCCTTTGCACCAGTAATACCGCTCAATTCGTCACCTTTGGCTTCATTTCGTGTAGAAGTAAAGTAAAGCTGTTCGTATTTATCACCAAAAAGCATTGGCGAATAATCCTGTCGACGTGAGTTAAACACGTCCATACGCTTCACAATATACTTTGAACCACGCTCTTTTACGCTTGCGGCTATTGATGAAGCCTGAAGCTCTTGAGCTATCAATTGATTGTTAGGCATTGAATCAAGCGCAATGCGATACTCCTTAACAGCCTCTGCATAGCTACCTTCCTTCATTAGATTATCAGCCAAACGCTTATGCGTCTCACCATTATCCAGTTTATAGCGGATAACATTTCTATAAGCTGATATTGCCCGTTGAGAGGTCGAAATACGCTCATAACACTCAGCCATCTTCAAAGAAAGCTCTCCACGTTGGCGTCTATCCTTAGGCGAAGTACGTTGATAAGCTGTTTTAAATTGGTTCGCAGCATCATAATATTCGCCCAAGGAAAGGTGTTTTTCGCCTTTCTTTATATTTCTATCTATACCGCATGACGTCAGCATCAACGTGACACCAACAGCTAACAGAAGATTCTGTCGCTGTTTGCGAAGTATATGTAAAAGCCTTAGGTAGTTCATATTAATATTCTAACGCTTGCCCTTTCAATTTATTGCCTATATTCTTTATCTGTCTTCTAATAAAAGAATCAACTCGTAAACTTGTTTACTTGTAAACTTGTCAACTAACTTATAGTTCCACAACCGTGATACCTGCACCACCAAACTGTACGTGTTCATCTCGATAGTTTGTGACGTTAGGAACACTGCCAAGGTACTGTCGGATTAGCTGTCGAAGTATGCCATTGCCTTTTCCATGAAGAATACGCACCTGACTTGCCCCAACAAGGATAGCATCATCTATAAAGTATTGTACCTGATTTAAGGCTTCATCAGCCCTCATACCACGTACATCCAACTCTTGTCGGAACTGATTACGATGCTTATCAATGGTCTCACGAGTCTCACGACTATAGTTATAAGCCTGGAATTGCTTCTGTTCTGACTGAATAGTAGCCGCATCAACATGCTCCAAACGACTAATAGCCATCTTTGTTCTCATACCACCAAAGATAACAGTTGCCTGCTTTCCTTCAATAGATTCCACCTTACCAACAGATGTAAGACCCTTTATACGTACAGCATCACCAGCCATAACGAGTCCACTTCCTTGCTGTTTACGTACGGCATTCTTCAATGCTTCAGCAGCTGCTTGCTGCTTACTTGCCCTCTCTTTCAGATGCTGTTCGTGGCGTTCCTTACGATTCTTAATCTTGTCAACCTTCTTTGGAAATCGTCATCAGAGAGCAATCCGCTACTCTTAAGTTTCTTCTTATTAGACGAATCACTCTTATCTGTCTTTCCCGCATCCGTCAATCCTGCTTCATAAGCAGCCAATTCCTGACGAATACGCTTAGTTTCCTCCTTCTCAGCCTGCTTCTCTCTGATTTCACGGATAGCGTTTTCTATACGTCGATTGCTCTCCTTAATAATCTCTTCTGCTTGTGCCTTGGCGCGGTTGAGAATCTCCTTACGACTTTGTTCTAACGCTGCAATATCCTTTTCATATTGACTAATACGTTTCTCCAATTCCTTCTCATGGCTGTGAATGGTTTGACGCTTATTCTCCCAATAACGTTTATCTCGAACAATATCCTGTAAGTACTTATCACTCTGAATATAATCAGAACCAACAATCTCTGACGCATCACGGATTACTTCTTCTGGTATTCCCGTCTTTCGAGCAATCTCAATAGCAAACGAACTACCGGGTCTACCTATTGCCAACTGGAAAAGTGGACGCATTTCATGACGGTCATAGAGCATCGCACCATTGACTGTACCAGGATGTTCTTCCGCAAAATGCTTGAGGTTTTGATAGTGGGTTGTAATCACAGCCCAAGCATGCTTCTTCCAGAACTGACGTAAAACAGACTCGGCAATTGCTCCACCAATCTGTGGTTCCGTACCAGTTCCAAACTCATCAATGAGGATAAGCGTAGACTCTGAAGCACGACGCATCATCACCTTCATATTCATCAAGTGAGAAGAATAGGTACTAAGGTCGTTCTCAATACTCTGTTCATCACCGATATCTATCATAATATCAGTAAAGATACCAGTTGTTGAGCGGTCGCCAACAGGAATCGAAAGACCGCACTGAAGCATATACTGAAGTAAACCCACTGTCTTCAAACAAACAGATTTACCACCAGCATTCGGACCAGAGATAATCAGTAGATGCTTATCTTTTGTGAGTTGAATATCGAGAGGAACAACACTTGAAGGAACATTACGCGTATCGTTCTCTTCTTCTAATACCGTGTCGTAATCTTGTGTATTATCAACTTCATTAGAAACTTTATCTATTTCGTTATTAACATCAGATAATGAGATGTTTAACTTATTATTATTTTTTCTTTCTAATGAAAGTTGAAGTAGGGGGTGAATAGCTCTAATCCAATCAATATGAGGCTCCTTTGCCACCTGTGGTTCAAAACTCTTAAAGAGTCGAGCCAGCTCAGCCTTTGCACGAATAAAGTCTACTGCTGCCATAAGATTGTATGAATCGAGAATCTCACGCACATTCGGACGTACCTTCTTAGCAAAGTCCGTGAGAATTCGAATCATCTCTCTACGCTCCTCATTCTCAAGTTCGCGAACCTTATTATTAGCCTCTACAACCTCAGTAGGCTCAATATATACCGTCCTACCCGTAGCACTTTCATCGTGTACAATACCCGAAATCTTACGTTTTAAACCCGGTGCAACAGGGATAACCAGTCGACCATCACGCAATGTAGGTGTGACATCCTTCTCAACAAGTCCTTCACCCTGTGCAGCACGCAAGATACCATATAACGTACGGGAGATACTTCCCTCGATGCGCGCCAACTCACGGCGTATCTGAAGTAGTTCTGGAGAAGCATTGTCACGCATTTTACCGAATTTATCGATAATCTGTGAGATACGCTGAACAAGCAGTGGGAAGGTTGCTACACCATCAGCAAGATTATAGAGAGCAGGGTAGTAATGACGTATTTCGCCCTGTTCCGTCTCCTCTCCACGGCTCAGAAAGTTCACAATAGCAATAATTGTCTCTAATGAACGCTTCAAATCAAAGAGTTCTTCAACCTCCATGTAGGTTCCTTCCAAGCGGATTCGTGCCACACTTTCGCGTACATCAAAGAAATTATCTAAAGGAAAGTCGTCTTGTCCCTCTTGTATTCTACGAAACTCTCTAATCTCTTCCATCCAGGTATTCACCTGTACGGCATCGGTTGAGAAACTCATTGCATCAACTCGTTCCTTACCTAAAGGCGACAAACAGCGTGCACGCAGAAGTGAGCGCACCTCTGTGAAACCAATCTTTTGCTCAAAGTTCTTGGGATATATCATTACTTTTATCTTCTCAATATGTTATTTGTAGGCTTTAATATCAGTATCGATTCCACTGATAAATTACTAAATCAACAATCCTTTTTGCTAATATATGAAACAGCCTATTGAACTGCAAATTTACAAAATGTTTCTGTAATATGGATAGTATAAGTGCAGAACCTTTGACGATAAGTTGATTATTAATCCACATCTGACTATTATTTCAATTCATACTATTGTCTTCTGAATCAATGTTTTTATTGTTTCCCGACAATACATTGTTCAAGCAGATGAGTTGTTTGTAGCTTATTCACCTTATCACAACTTCTATAAGAGTTCTAACTTTCCATTTCCTACTAACAGATTACAGCTTATCACATAGAGTATGAATGCTCCGCACATGTGGTGTTGACACTCCGCACATATAGTGCTGATGCTCCGCACCATTGGTGCTAATGGTTAACACCACTACACTTTACGTTTAATACATAAGTAATTTGTGGTTTGAAAAACATTATAACACCCTAAACAGACAAAGAATACAAGTTTTTCAATGTTAATGTATGGTTTTTCTATTTTTGAACCTATTATTTAATATTTTTGTGTAAGTTTGCATATGATTCTACGGAAGATTATCTTTATTGCTGAAAGTCTATTACATAAACTCATTCACTGAGGTCTATCTATATGAGAAAACTACTATTCATAATATTTCTAACATGCTTTCAAACATCATTGTATGCTCAGACTAACAATGTGTTACTGAGTCGTATCCTGCGGCAGGTACAGCTATTTCCGCAAGAGAAGACCTACGTATTTACCGATGCAGATAGTTATCAAGCAGGACAACGTATAAACTTGCGTGTCTTCTTAGTGAATGCAGTAGTTCATCAGGCGGATAGTGTGAGCCGTTATGTATACGTAGAACTTCTTAATCCAGAACGTCTCGTTGTGAAACGAGTACGTCTAATACGAAGCGATCAAGGTTTTGTTGGTCATATTGACATTCCTGAAGGAGTGGTGAAAGGACGTTATTTATTACGTAGTTATACGAAGAATATGTTGAACCTCAGTCGATATGAAAGTCTTAAAAGTATCTTTATTGGTGGACATGGAAAGCTATTACATTTTAAGTATAGGGACACTATAAACATCATTAATAGCAATTCGAAAATAATTCTATCTATCAATAAATTAAATAAGTATGTTAAAGTAAATATTAATAATTCAACAGATAGCTTAAATAGTAGCTATAGACTATTTGTTCACTGTCGTTCAATCCCTCTTTACTTTGGAAAAATAAGCAAAGATAAAGATGTTATTCTGAGTTATGATAGTCTTTCTCAAGGTGGAATTTACTCTTTCCAACTTCTTGATGCCAACTTAAACACAGTCGACGAGAAACTGAAGTTCTTATATCCAGAGAAAGAATTGTGTCCTATATCAATAAAATGGATAGAAACAGAAAAGACAAATGACGGTCAGGTTCCTTGTATTATCATGGCTGATAACCTACGTGAGAGAGAAACAATGGACGTATCTGTACGCGTAGAATATGCTGGACCAAAGGATTTAGCAGGACAATCAAATATCCTTTCTCATTTATTATACGATATGGATGTGGCTGATTGTCCAGAAGAGCCAACATCTGTTCTTTCTGATAATCAATCAGAACAATTGCTTGACAGCTATAGTTGGAATCGGTATCGAATGGCAGATGTAATCAAAGGAGAATGTAAGAAGGGAAAGATTGGTATCGAAAAGTCAGCTGTGATAAGTGGTCGAGTTGAGACATTGGTAGGGCATAAAGCTATAAAAGAAGGTATTGTAAATCTTATTTCACCCGATAAAGGCTTTTATGCTGTTACTAAAACCGATGCACAAGGACGTTTTTCATTTGAAGGAATAGATTTTCCTGAAGGTACACAGTATGTTCTTAATGCCTTTACAAAAGCTGGAAAATCGTGGGTAAAACTGCTATTAGATGAAGAGGAGTTCCCTGCTTATAAAGGTCAACTTCCTCCGTTTGAATGGACGAGTAATGATACAACACGCGTAGATGCAACATTAGAATTGCCAAAAGGGGGTATACAGATGGAAGAAGTGAATATCTTCAGTCATCAACCTACCTATTCTTCTCGTTCTGATGCTTATGCACGAACTGCTGACTTCTCCTTTGGTCTACGTGATATAGAGAGTATTGGTGCAACTTGTTTGCATGAATTATTGCGTAGAGTACCGAGTGTTACGGTTGAATTGGGGAAATGCTATGTACGTGGAGGTACGGCTGTGGATGGAAAAAGACCAGCCGCTATTGCCATAGATGGGATATTTGTCAATGATGATTACGATTTAGACAACATCCAGATGTCTGATGTTGAGAGAGTAGATGTCTTTAAGGGCGGCTCAACTGTTATCTGGGAGCGATTGGTGGTATGGGTGTTATCTCTATAACAACGAAGAAAGGGGATTTCAAAGCGGCTTCTGTACCACTAACAAATACGAAGACTTTTACTACATTAGGCTATCAAATTCCACAAAGTTACACTCCTAACGCACATACTCCAGTGTGGTTACCTTCATTACGTGGTAGCTCTTTCCGTCTACTTTTACCTGCAGAATATCGTTCAAACTATCGTATTATAATTGAAGGTGTGACAAGTGAAGGGAGAATTATCCACTATGTGGGAGAGTTTGGAAAGTAGGATAGGGTGGTTACATTGGTATCATAGAGTTGCAATTAATGCCCTCTACATTCTATTAAGAGCTATTCAAGGAAAATAATTAGAGGAGTTAAGCAATTACCATCTACATTTAATATTCGCTTTACAAAGCGAACAATAGGCAATTATTTTGAATTTTGATTGGGCGATATAAAAATACCAAACCATGGGCGAACACTTTTCGGATATGGAGGTCGAACTCATGTCACTCACGTTATGGAAGCGAGTTCTTGCCTGTATCGAACACATTCTTTGTGTTTTAGGGGAAACACCTGGGATGATGTCCCAACACCTTATGGCTACAATCTGCGATAATGACAAAGAGATGAGCAAAATCCTTGTAATGGCTGAAGCATTGGAAAAATGGAATGAAGTATGTGGACAGACTGCTTAACTTCTATTAGACATGTGGTAGCCAACCACTGGGCGACAGGGTGTCCGCCATAGCAAAGCGACAACCGATAAAAAGAAAGCAAGCCTTGGTGCAGCCCAATGGCGAATCCAAGACTTGCTTGTAAGTATGAGTTAGGGATTGAAGCCGAATGTTCGAGATTATAAGTTCGATTCACGAAAGCCTGCCCCACGGGGGGAACTTCTTAAATGGAATACAATTTCAATAACTCGTCTAAGGAAATATCTAATCCCACCTTTTTAAGGTTGCCTATCTGAGAATCATACAACGTCTTAATTAAGCTCTTCTTTTCTTGAATAGAGCCATAATGAATACGTCTGTGGCACGTTGGGCATAGACAGACAATATTATTTTCACAGTCAATGTTTCTATTTCTCGTCTGCCAAAATAGAGTGGCGTTTGATTGCGTGCAAGGTATCAAGTGATGCCCCTCCATGTAAGGTTTTCCCTTTGCCGTATTGAACGTAATGTGTTTCGGATTGGCAACACAGCGATACTTGGCGTGTGCCAGTGCCTGCTTGGCAATCTTCGGATTTTTCTTGACCATCTTGCTGCTGTTCCCATTCAAGAAGTCTGGCTTATCCTTGGAGGTGTCCTTGAAATTATCCTCGTCGTCAAGTGTAATATCCTGAATAGCCTCTTGATAGCTCAAATCATCTTCAGACTCCTCTTTCTTAAGGTAGGCTTCGATATAAGATATTATCTTGTCGTCCAGTTTTGGATATGTACCTTTGTAGAAACGTTGCTGTCGGAACATCCAAGTGCTATAATCAGCAACGTGAATAACAAACTTTTCATCAAGCCCTGAAAGATTGAAAAGCGTGTCCGATTCTATTGCATAGCTACAAACGGACTTTTCTCCGTTCTCTTCAATAGTCCTTTGAAGATTATCATCATAGATGCCTTTCCTATGAATGGTAGCATTGTCGCAGAAAGCAATAAGCTCTCTGTCTGATGAACCTATCATTTTCTTCGTATAAACAACGATAACACCAGAAATTGATTCCTCTGAAGGTCTTGCCCCAAGTTTTGAAATCAAAACATTACCGTATGCAGGGCAATAGCCATAATATCTGCCATCAACAGGATTCTTATCCAAATTGAATACCTCGTGTCCTATTCTTGTAGAAACATATCTACCAGAGAATAGGTCAACGTAGAGAATAGGGCGATTAGCCAATGTGGGCAATCCTATCAATGCAAACTCAACTTTGTCAAAGACTGACTCAATATAAGAAAGTAGCCTTTCGTTTTTATATGTAGGGTTTTGTATGCTACTTCCACCATTGAAACCATTCTTTTCAAGGACACTCTCATTCAGTTCTTTTCCGTTGTACTCCTTTCGCAAAAGTAGCTTATATGTTCTATCATTGGGAGCATCAATAATCCAGTAAGATTGATCCTCGCGAGGGCAATTCTCGTCGATGACTTCCATTTGAAACATGACACGTCTTTCATTTGAAACAAACAAATAAATGATGTCTCCAACTGAAAAATGAAAGTTATCTTTCATTCCCCAGTTGATAAAGCCTTTATCGTGTATTGCGTTTGCATGTCTGCAAACTTTACTATTAGCAAAAGCTAACCAAGAGCGTTGGTGTTTATTCATAAATTTTTGCGTGAAGAAGAACGGTCTAATAGGCATATTCCACTAATCGGTAGTATTGTAGAAACATGTATTATCGGGAAACTTGATATTCGGAATCCAAAGTAGGTGTCCATACCATCCCTTTTCTACATCGCCCAATACTCTATATAGCGTAAGAACAATATCGTTATTGAATTTGTCACCTAATTTCCTATCAGTAGGAGAAAGCAAAGTTCCCGTTCCTCTACTGATATTTCTATCTATACGAACAATTAGTCGACATTTCACAGTTGGTCTTTTTTCTCTCAGGGCTGAAATGCAATATGAAAATTTGGAACTATCAAAATCAGTGTTATCAATATCTCCAACATATTTCAGAACTTCCAAAAGTTCTTCAGCAGGAACTTCTACAGACTCTTCTGATGCATAATGCTCTACCAATCTATTTACTATTTTAGTATTAATAGGCAAAGGATTGGTCACAAATATATTAACTCCGCCAACAATCATATTCAGGAATTTGTTACCCAAAACATTTTTGCGAGTAGGATTAATTTTAACTCCTCTAACTCCATATACTCTTAACGAATATAAAGACCCATTAATCATCAAGCAATGTTGACGAACGAACACGGCTTAATGTTTCTGGTGTCATCTGCAGATAGCTGGCAATATAACCAGCGGTGCACGCAAGATAACCTGTGGACTTAGCTTACACATTCTCTTATAACGAGCCTGTGCAGTCTCAAAACGAACAAGATCAGCATGTACCTGTGAGGTGATAAGACTCTCTTCTAATATCTTACGATAGAGAATCTGAATATTAACATTATGAAGAGCTACCTGCTCCAACTTCTGTTTTGGTAGCGCATAAACCCATGTTGGCTCTAAAGCCTCAACCTGTAGTTTGGTTGGCTCCTCACGGAAAAGACTTTCAATACACATAAAGATACTTCTATCCTCTCCTAAGTGTTCAGTAATCTGTTTACCGTTTTTAAAATAGAATTGACGAATAAGGCCTCTTTCTATATAATAAACGTGCTTGCAGATTTCACCTTCACTGAGAATCATCTGTCCTTTTGCGAATTTCATTGGTACGAGGATACTTTCAAGTACATCCAACTCATCATGAGTCATCGTACTATATTTACGTGCCAATTCACGCGCTATATCTCTTGAATCGTTCACCAAATCTTTCATTTTCCTTTCCTTTCTTAACTCTTTGATATTAATCTAACTTCAATACTGCAAGGAATGCTTTCTGTGGAACCTGTACGTTTCCAATCTGTTTCATACGCTTCTTACCCTTCTTCTGTTTCTCAAGAAGTTTACGCTTACGGCTGATGTCACCACCATAACACTTGGCTGTAACGTCCTTACGTACCTGCTTAACGGTCTCTCGGGCAACAATCTTGCTCCGATAGCAGCCTGAATAGCGATATCAAACTGCTGACGTGGGATTAAGTCTTTTAGCTTCTCACATATTCTTCGACCAAAAACAATAGCATTACTCTCATGTGTCAGTGCTGATAGGGCATCAACAGGCTCTCCATTCAAAAGAATGTCAAGCTTAGCTAACTTTGAAGGACGGTAAGAATCAATATGATAATCAAATGAAGCGTAGCCTTTAGAAATACTCTTCAGTTTGTCATAGAAGTCTATCACGATCTCACCCAATGGAATCATGAAAAGGAGTTCCAAACGATTTCCACTCACATAGTTCTGACTAATGAGTTCACCTCGCTTATCAAGACAAAGCGTCATGATAGGACCAATGTAATCACTGGAGGTGATAATAGAAGCTTTAATATAAGGCTCTTCAATATGATCAATCATTGTCTGATCAGGTAGACCAGATGGATTATGAACCTCCTTTTCATTTCCTTGCTTGTCATACACCATGTAACTTACGTTAGGCACAGTGGTAATGACATCCATGTTGAACTCACGATCCAAACGTTCCTGTATAATCTCCATGTGAAGCAGACCTAAGAAGCCACAACGGAAACCAAAGCCCAAAGCCTGAGAACTCTCTGGTTGGAAGGTTAGTGAGGCATCATTCAACTGCAGTTTCTCCAATGAAGAACGCAATCCTTCGTAATCATTTGGGTCAACAGGATAGACACCAGCAAAGACCATAGGCTTTACTTCTTGGAATCCTTCAATAGCTTTCTCACAAGGATTGACTATATGGGTAACAGTATCACCCACCTTCACCTCTGTGGCAGTCTTGATACCAGAGATGATGTATCCCACCTCTCCTGTTGAGAGCTGTTGGGTAGGCATCATATCCATCTTCAATACGCCCACTTCATCAGCAGCGTATTCCATTCCTGTCTGTACAAACTTAACTTTATCACCCTTCTTGATGACACCATTCTCAACCTTACACAGTGTGATAATACCACGGAAAGAGTTGAAGATAGAGTCAAAGATAAGCGCCTGCAACGGAGCTTTGGTATCACCTGTTGGTGAAGGGATACGCTTAATGATTGCTTCAAGTATGTCTGGCACACCCTCACCAGTCTTTCCACTGGCACGAATAATGTCCTTTGGGTCACAACCAATGAGGTCAACAATCTCGTCTTCAACCTCTTCAGGCATAGCATTTGGCATATCAATCTTGTTGATAACAGGGATAATTTCCAAGTTATGATCAATAGCCATATAGAGGTTAGAAATCGTCTGAGCCTGTACTCCCTGTGTAGCATCAACGATAAGCAATGCACCTTCACACGCAGCAATGCTTCGTGACACCTCATACGAGAAGTCTACATGGCCCGGAGTATCGATAAGATTAAGAATATATTTCTCCTTATCCAATGTGTACTCCATCTGGATAGCATGACTCTTGATAGTAATACCACGTTCACGCTCCAAGTCCATATCGTCGAGCATCTGTCCACCAGTAATCTTTATCGTCTGAGTATATTCCAGGAGACGATCCGCCAAGGTTGATTTACCATGGTCAATATGGGCAATAATGCAGAAATTTCTTATATGATTCATCAGTTTGTCTATATTTTCAAAGTGCAAATATAGTCATAATTATTGAGAATTAAGAACCTTAAAATAAGAAATTGCCTATTTTTTCTTATCTTTGCAACGGATATATGGTTAGGGTGAAGATAAAAAGTGTTATCTTTACATAAAGCCCTTACGAAATTAATATTAACTTGAATGAGAATGAAACACTTACTTTATGCAGGCGTACTGCTGCTTTCTCTTTCTGCTTGTCATAAAAGTCTGGAGGACAGAGCAGCACAAGAATGTAAAGAATATACAGAAAAGAAGTGTCCTACACCCGTAGTAAATGACACACGAATGGACAGTATGGTCTTTGAACCTTCGTCTCGAACCATCCATTACTATTACTCACTTGTAGGAAATGCAGATAACGAACAGGCTGTTAACGCAAAGAAGTCTGAGTTAAGAAAAGCTTTGCGTGATGCTTTGAAGGCTGATACAGGCACAAAAGGTTATAAAGACGCTGGCTTCAACTTCCGATATACTTATCGTTCAGGCAAATCTCCTTCAAAGGTGTTGCTGGATGAGCAATACACTGAAAAGGACTATTAAAAGCTGAAAAAAGGATTTTATAGAGAGTTAGTGAAGTAAGATACGATTCTAATTTATCTGCAACGGAGAATTGATGCTTAACTTCACTAATTCTCTTTCGTTGTCTTTTGATTCCTGCAATACTATTCTATAAAACTTTCAAACACTTATCCCTTCTTCAAAATGTCTTCATCAAGAAAACCATCTACTAAGACTTACATTGCCATAGACCTTAAATCGTTCTATGCCAGTGTGGAATGTGTAGAGCGTGGACTTGACCCAATGACAACCAACTTGGTTGTAGCGGATAAAGGAAGAACTGAAAAGACTATTTGTCTTGCCGTCTCACCATCTCTGAAGGCACACGGAATTCCTGGCCGTGCACGTCTTTTTGAAGTGATACAACGCTTGAGAGAGGTTAATAAGGAACGTTGTCTCTTAGCAGGAAAAACACTTACAGGAAAATCATACAACGCGAAAGAACTCGAACAACATCCTGATTGGGCTGTTGATTATCTTACGGCAATCCCTCGTATGTCGCATTATATCAAGCATAGCGCAAAGATTTACAATATTTACCTGCGCTATATTGCCCCAGAAGACATACATGTTTACTCCATTGATGAGGTCTTTATCGATGCTACAGCTTACCTCTCCAGCTATCGAATGACAGGTCACGAATTGGCAAGGAAGATGATAAGCGACGTGCTACGTGAGACTGGTATAACAGCAACAGCAGGCATAGGAACGAATATGTACCTTTGTAAAGTAGCGATGGACATTGTTGCAAAGCACATACCTGCCGACAAAGATGGTGTACGTATTGCCGAACTGGATGAGAAAAGTTATCGTGATAAACTATGGGACCACCGTCCACTCACCGACTTTTGGCGTGTAGGAAGAGGCATTGCACAGCGTCTTTATTCCTATGGTATTGACACAATGGGTAAGATTGCACGTTGTTCTATCCATCAAGAGGAACTACTTTATAAGCTCTTGGCGTGAATGCCGAACTACTTATCGACCATGCTTGGGGTTGGGAGTCTTGTACGATGGAGATGGTTAAGGCTTATCGACCGGAGCATAGTTCGATGAGTAGTGGTCAAGTTCTCCAAGAGGCTTATAGTTTTCGTAAGGCAAGAGTTGTCGTACAAGAGATGGCTGATGCCATTGCATTAGACTTAGTTGAGAAACGTTGTGTGTCTGACCAACTTGTTCTGTATGTTGGTTACGACCGTGAAAGCCTTACTTCCCCTGCAGGAAAGGATTATACTGGTCCTGTTTCTGTAGACTGGTACGGACGAAAAGTACCCAAGAGTGCTCACGGAACAGCCAATCTCCACCGCTTTACATCTTCCTCTCGACTGATAGGAAAGGCTATCCTTGCACTTTATGATGAGATTGTTGATAAACGCTTATTGGTTAGAAGATTAAATATATCAACCAATCACGTTCTCAGTGAAGAGCAGATGAAACAGCGAGCCTCCAAGCCTGTTGAACTTGATATGTTCACAGATTATGAGGCTGTAAAGAAAGAGAAGCAAATTGAAGAAGCGGCATTAGCACGTGAACGAAAGATACAAGAAACCATTATTAATATCAAGAACAAGTTTGGTAAGAACTCTTTACTTCGTGGTTTAAACTTTGATGAAGGTTCAACGGCAAAGGAGCGTAATAAACAGATAGGAGGACATAAAGCATGACAGATAATTACGACGATATTATTCATCTTCCTCGTCACGTCTCAAAGCGGCATCCGCAGATGAGTTTGTATAACCGTGCTGCTCAATTTGCTCCTTTTGCTGCCCTCACTGGTTATGGTGCAGCGATTGCAGAGACTGCCCGACAGACAAGTCCTAAGATTGAGATGATGGAAGACGACCGTCAATTAATGGACCGAAAGCTCTCAATTCTTTCCTCTCATTTAGAAGAAGAGCCAACTATCTCTATTACCTTTTTCCAGCCCGATGGGCGTAAGGCAGGTGGACATTATCTTACGATTACTGGTGTCGTCAAGTCTATTCGTACCAATGAACGAATCATTATAATGAAAGATAGAAAGAAGATAAGCATTGACGCTATTGTTGGTTTAGAAGGAGAGCTGTTTTCTCCCAATAAACTTTAAATATCTATCACAGGAGTTAAGACCTAAAAAGATTCCACTGTGGTAACTTTATATAAGGTATTTAGCACCCGCACCATTCGTGTTTACCATTCGCACCACAGGTGTTTACCAACAACACGACATGTGCTTAGTAACAACTTAATACCTATGAGTTATATTTTCATTCTAAATTCATCACGAGAAGATTTGGAAAATAGTTTACATAAAATTCTTATCTAACACCTTACGACGATAAGAAAACAACGTTTTAAATCGCCTTTGTAACTAAAAGCATATCAAACGATTACAGACTTGTACAAGAAAAGGTGCTTAATAGGAGTCTTAAAGGGCGTTAGTAAGGCTTCAATTAACGCCCTTTTGAACCTCAATTAAACCTTAATTCAAATCGAAGTAAGCCTTAATTATTTTTCAATCTTATAATTTTCTTTACAAAACCGCAGATTACCTTTCCAGTAATTTATATCATCTTCCTTCATAGACATCCTCCAATCTTCGATGTCTCTATGGGCTAATAAAACTATTGCATCACGATTGTAAAGGGAATATAACAAGGCATTGGCTGCATAATCAGTTGCCGAATTCTGCAAAAGTTGCAACCATTGTTCTTTCTTAATAGTTCTTATAAGGCTATCCTCGTTGGCGGATAGCTTTACACATACACGATAACCAATATCGTGAATAGGAAAACAGGAATCGCAAGCCACATACAAGATATCAAAATGAATATCTCGGTTATTAATAAAGCTAATATCAGTTCTATGCTTCTTCACTTCAGCTGGCTTTCTAAGCGTACAAGAAATACCATTAAAGATAAGATAGTTAATAGACCTAATTTAATCACAAATGCATGTAGTTCGCAAGTAAAGACGTGATAAAATTTGTCCTTTAGATGAATCTTTGTCATAAGTAACTTGATAACTCTTTCCGTTGTAAGTAAATATAGTCCAAACTCCAATAGGCTTTATTCTTTTAGTTTTAACGTCAACTAAAGCAAAGCCCTTTGAAGCAATATGTTTCTTGTCATAAAACTTTTTAATAAAAATTATGCTGTCTGCTGTTGTGTAGTTAAAGAAAGGAATGTTTTCCTTCTCACTTTTTGTAACGTTGCTACGTACTGAGGTTGTGAGTTTATTTGAAGACTCTGCTAATAGATATTTTTTATAAAGTGGTTCTGTAAACTGTTTGATAAATTCAGCCCTGTTGACACTAACCCATTTTTCGGCAAGTGAATAGTAAGTAGGGGAGTCCTTGCCACCTCCAATTTCCAAATCAAAGTCACACTCACTTTGTCTTGTATAATAATAACAAGTACCTTTATACTCCACAGACTCACCTAATTCAGCCTTTGGAAAGCCTATAGGCTTCAATGTTTCCGGATATTCTCCGTGCTGTTTTTTATAAGTTTCTAATCTTTCTATTAGATCCTTAGCCCGCAGCTTTCCTATATAGATGTTATATACAGGGATATATTTAATAACACAGAGTACAACCAAAATAATATCCGTAACAACAGAAATATAGATAACCACTCGATTCCTTTTCATAGCTTTCATTCTGAAGGGGATAAATGTTATTACTCGTAGTGCATTGACTTAGCTGGATGAATGCGACTTATAAGATAGCTTGGTGCAATCAAAACTGCAACACATACCAACAATGTCGCGAGGTTAAGAGCAATGATAAGTGGAAGGTTGACTTCTACTGGTACCGTACTTACATAATAAGTTTGTGGATCGAGCTTTATAAGTCCGGTCCACTTCTGCAAGAAGATAATACCAAATCCTATGAGGTTACCAATAAACAGACCTCTACCAATAATAAAGGTAGCAAACCAAAGGAAGATATGACGTATCTGACGATTACGTGAACCAAGTGCCTTTAAGATACCAATCATCTGAGTACGTTCGAGAATGATAATCAATAGACCTGATATCATCGTAACACCAGCAACCGCTACCATAAGTGCAAGAATAATCCATACGTTTAAGTCCATTAAATCAAGCCAAGAGAATATCTGCGGATTTTGATCTATAATATTCTCTGCAGAGTAAGTTTCTCCGTAATGGTCAGTCGTATTCTTCACTTTATTAAGTACGCGAAGAGTTATATTATTTAGTTGTGAGAAGTCGTTAACAAGTAATTCAACTCCGCTATATTGGTCTGCTTCCCATCCGTTTAGCTTATTAGCTGTATATAAATCAGTGAAACAAATCTGCGAATCAAACTGCTTCATATTTGTTTCATAGATACCAGCGATAGTAAACTTACGTGTACGAACACCTTGATCGTTGATAAAGTAGGCAAAAAGACGTTGTCCCACCTTCAGGTTTAGTTTGTCAGCAATCGTTTTAGAAATTACTAATTTCTGTTGACTCTCTGTGGCAGAGAAATGGGGGAGACTTCCCTCTACCATATTGTTATGTATAAAGGTAGAATCAAAGTCGGGTCCAACACCTTTCAACATAACACCTAAGAAATCATTGTCGGTCTTTAAAATGCCCTGTGTATACGCATAACGCTGCACATGTTTAATGCCAGGTACCGCCTTGAGTTCCTTTATTAGTGAATCGTTTACTGCTATTGGATATTGCTCAGAGCCCTGCAATGTAAGGAAGTTGGCTACAGTTATATGACTCCCAAAGCCTACCATCTTATCACGGATAGTATGCTTAAAACCCAATACAACACATACAGACACAATCATTACAGCCAAACCGATTGCTACACCAATAGTAGCAATAGTAATAGCAGGCTTCGACACCTTTCGCGTCTTGTCTCCTCCGTTATATATTTTACGAGCAATAAAAAGCGGATAGTTCATTGTTTTAATTTATAATTCATAGTTCATAATTCAAAATTATGATGACTACTTTAATGCAGAATTCATAATCCATAATTCATAATTATGATTACTTCTTTAATTCAGAATTCAAAATTCATAATTCATAATTATGATTACCTTCATTCTGTATGAGCGAATCTTCTATTCCTATATATTAATTGTACAAGTCTGTTCTTATTCCTTGTTGACAATTATTTACCAATCTTCAGTCCATAATAGTCTCCCAAATAAAATTGAGAAGGGGATTAACGAGAACAAATATCAGTAATCATAATTATGAATTATGAACTACGAATTGTGAATTATAAACAGACTTTACTCTTCATCTACACGTCCTGGATATGCCTCCAAAGCTTTTTGAAGAACAATCAAAGCACGCTGTAAGTCTTCACGTTTAAGTACGTAAGCAATACGAACTTGGTTATGTCCAGCACCTGGCGTTGTATAGAAGCCACTGGCTGGAGCCATCATTACAGTCTCACCTTCATAGTTGAATTCCTCCAAACACCAACGACAGAACTTATCTGAGTCGTCAACAGGGAGTTTAGCTACAGTATAAAAGGCTCCCATAGGGATAGGAGAGTAAACGCCTGGAATGCGATTCAATCCGTCAATAAGACATTTACGACGCTCCACATATTCATCATAGACATCACGATAGTAAGAAGCAGGTGCATCAAGACTTGCTTCAGCAACAATCTGACCAATCAGTGGGGGAGAGAGACGTGCCTGACAGAACTTCATTACAGCCTTACGTATCTCTTCATTCTTTGTTATCAACGCACCAATACGAATACCACACTCACTGTAACGCTTTGACACAGAATCAATAAGAACCGTATTATTCTCAATTCCCTGTAAGTGCATTGCAGAGATATAAGGCGACCCTGTATAGATATACTCACGATAAACCTCATCCGAGAAGAGATAAAGATCGTACTTCTTAACGAGGTCACGAATCTGATTCATCTCTCTTCTTGTATACAGATAACCTGTAGGGTTGTTGGATTACATATCATGATAGCACGCGTCTTCTCATTGATAAGTTCCTCAAACTTCTCAACCTTAGGCAGTGCAAATCCTTCTTCTATAGAGGTTGCAATCGTCTTTATCTTTGCACCAGCTGATATAGCAAATGCCATATAATTAGCATATGCAGGCTCTGGAACGATGATTTCATCTCCAGGATTTAGACATGCCATAAAAGAATACAGCACAGCTTCAGAACCACCAGCAGTAATGATGATATCGTCTGGTGTGACGTTTATGTTGAACTTCTCATAAAAGTCACAGAGTTTTTCTCTATAAGAAAGGTAGCCTTGAGATGGTGAGTACTCTAAAAGTTTACGATCAATCTTTTTCAGAGCGTCCAGTCCGCATTGCGGTGTTGGAAGATCAGGTTGACCGATATTCAAATGGTAAACTTTAATACCACGTTTCTTTGCTACAACAGCAAGTGGAGCCAGTTTTCTAATAGGTGACTCCGGCATTTCAAGTCCACGAACTGATATTTCCGGCATAATGACTTTATTTATTCTCCCGATAATGTATGAGAGTAGAAGATGTCTGCTCTTATATTCTTTACTATGATGCAAAGATAGACATTTTTTTTATTTTAACCGCACTTTTAGCTGATTAACGCAGATTTTTTACTACTTTTGCACATCTATAAAACCGCCTATTGCTCTTCATTTTGTCTTTATTTGATAGCTGAAAAGCAGGGCTTAAAACTTAAAGAATAATTATGAGAAGTAGAACAAGCACTTGGTTTGAGACACGAGTTAGATATGACAAGACCATGGAAGATGGTCAGAACAAGAAAGTCATTGAACAGTATGTGGTTGATGCATTCAGTTTCTCTGAGGCTGAGGAGTTTATCACAGAGGAAATGTCACACTATGTTAGCGGTGAGTTTGACGTAAAAGCCATTTCTCCAGCACCATTCGGTGAGATTTTCTTTAGCGATATTGATACTGACGACAAGTGGTTTAAGGCAAAGCTTTCTTTCATAACATTGGATGAAAAGACAGATAAGGAAAAGCGTACTTCAGTAACTTATCTTGTTCAGGCTCATTCTGTAAGCGGTGCTGTTAAGCATGTAGACGAGGTGATGGGTTCTACTATGATTGATTACGAGATTGCAGCTATCACTGAAACAAAGGTTATGGACGTCTTTGAGCATCATGCTGGAAAGAAGAACGAGAAGCCAGAATTCGAACAATAACTTAATAAGTAAACAAGAAAGAAACTTACAGTTATGTATGATGTAGCAAATAATTTACACGAAGTGCTTGGGAATCTTCCTGATGGTGTGAAGTTGGTTGCCATCAGTAAGTTTCACCCTAACGAATATTTGGAAGTGGCTTATCGGGAAGGGCAGCGTATCTTTGGCGAGAGTCAGGTACAGGAACTATCCCATAAGGTTGAGACACTCCCAAAGGATATAGAGTGGCACTTTATTGGTCATCTACAGACCAATAAAGTGAAATATATTGCTCCCTATATCTCTATGGTTGAAGCTGTTGATTCTTTGAAGCTTTTAAAGGAAATCAATAAGCAAGCTGCGAAGTACAACCGTGTCATCAACGTTCTTCTTGAACTCCATATTGCAGAAGAAGAAACGAAGTATGGCTTCACTCCTGATGCTTGTCATGAACTATTGGAGAGTGGTGAGTGGAAGGAATTAAAGAATGTACATATCTCTGGTTTAATGATGATGGCATCAAATGTAGATGACCGTAATCAGATTAAAAAGGAAATGACGTTAGCAGCAGACCTCTTTGACGAATTGAAGGCAAAGTATTTGCAGATGACCCTGAATTCAAAGAGCGTTCATGGGGTATGAGTCATGACTATGATATAGCCGTAGAATGTCGCTCAACGATGGTTCGTGTGGGTACAACTATCTTTGGTCCGCGTATTTATTAACCATCCGCACCATTGGTGTTAACCGTCCGCACCATTGGTGCTGAGCCTCCACACTATCCCCAAAAGGCATTAGAGTCATGTCTTATTGTCACCATGAAATAAACAAGACATTGCTAAATTACTTATACGAAGACGTCCTATCGTATAATACTAAACAGAAGTATTTGATTATCTATAAGTTGATGCTGTAATAAGGCAACATCAACTTATAGACTTTAAGACTATTTTGTTGGCTTATAACATCTAAGTAATCCAAGGATTTCTGCGTTTTCAGCCTTGGAACCAATTGTTATACGTAAGCAATTACCGCATAATGAAACGTTAGAGCATTCCCTAACATGGATACCTTTTTCACACAGATAGTCATACACACTTTGTGCATCTTTCATCTTTGCTAAGAAGAAATTGGCATTCGTTGGATAAACTTTCTCACAACAAGCTAAACTCTCGAAGGCAAGAATCATACGTTTCCGCTCTAACAAGAGTATCTTTATCCAATCTTCAATATCATAGCGATGCTTAAGTGCATCAAGTCCTTGCTCTTGTGTCAGTTGGCTGATGTGGTAAGGACTACTCACCTTGTTAAAGATATTTATAATAGCTTCCTGTGCATAAACCACACCTAAACGGATAGCAGCACTTGCCCATGCCTTAGAAAAAGTATTGAGTACTATTATATTAGGGAATTCTGATATACGCTCTCGAAAGGTTTGTAAGCGTGTAAAATCAGCATAAGCCTCATCAATAATAACAATACCATCAAATCCTTTCAATACCTTCTCAACTTCTTCAACATTCAGTAAATTACCGCTTGGCGTATTAGGAGAGCAAAGCCATACTAACTTTGTATGCTTGTCACAAGCCTTGAGAAGTTCTGTAGCATTTAACTGAAACTCTTCATCCAAAAGTACTGAACGGTATTCAATATCATTTAATCTGGCAAAATGTTTGTATAGTTCACAGGTCGGTTCTACCGCAACAACATTATCGACCTTTGGCTGACAAAAGATTCGATAGCACATATCTATCGCCTCTGTAGAGCCATTGCTTAAGAAAATCTCTTTAGTTCTAACACCTTTTAGTTTGGCAAGTTCTTCCTTCAACTCTATCTGATCGTCAGAAGGATAGCGGTTAAAAGGTTTGTTATATGGATTTTCATTAGCATCAAGCATAATATGTTGAGAATCCCTTACATTCTCTTCAGCTTTGGTTTCAGCGCAAGAGATGAGTTCTCTAATATTTGTTCTAATTAGATTTTGTAAGTTTATCATATTATGTTTCTTTGTAGGTTGGTAGTTAATTATTCCAAGAATAACAGCCTTTTATCGTCTTCTGAACTCAGCACAAACGATAGATGTTGCAATGGCTACATTCAAAGACTCTGCCGTTTCACGCTCTGGAGGATAGTTTGGAATCAGAAGTTTTCGGTTAATCTTTGTTCTAAGCTGCGAAGATATACCTTTTCCCTCATTTCCCATTACAATCATTCCGTGATGAGAGAGTTCTTGACTATAGATGTTATTGCCATCCAAAAGCGTAGCATAGATAGGGTAGTCAACAGGGAGATGATCTATCAACTCATTCAAGTTTAAGTAATGAAGCTTTACTCTTGCAATACTTCCCATCGTTGCCTGCACAACCTTTGGGTTCCAGCAGTCAGCTGTCTCATGCGAACAGAAAATGTTTTCAATTCCAAACCAATCTGCAATTCGAATGATTGTACCCAAATTACCGGGGTCTTGCACACCATCCAGAACTAATACAAGTTGATTATCAATGTATCTATTGAATAGACTTAAGTAATCAATTGTTACTTTACATTCTTCTTCTGGCATTCTGAAAATACCCAAAACAGGCTGTGGATGTTGGAGAAAAGAAACCTTTTTGATATCCTCAATATCTTCTAAAATCTCATCTGCCACAAACCCTTCGTGCAGCAAATCATTGACAACTTTAGGTCCTTCTGCTACAAATAATCCTACTTTCTCTCTTCCTTTTTTAGTCTCAAGAGAATGGATAAGCTTTATCTTATTTTTTGATATCACTTCGCAAATTTACAAAAAACTATCCACTCGCCGACTATTACTTCTTAACTTTTTACTACCTTTGCATAAAATAAGCTGCGTTCGGCAAATTGAAAGTCTACTTTCTTTGCGCTCACTTGCATTATTTTTGCATAAAATAAGCTACGTTCGGCAAATTGAAAGTCAATCTTCTTTGCGATTACGTGTATTATTTTGGGATTAACAAATTAGGATATCAATGCTATTTCCAAAGTCACATAGATTTCTCACACCCCTCCTTATCGTTATGACTATACTTGTTGTCATAGCGTGTTCATCAGATAAGTTTGTTCCTGATGGGCAATATCTTTTGGATAAGGTAGAGCTACGTTCTGATAGAAAGGACGTTAACTCATCACTTCTGATGCAATATGTACGTCAAAAAGGGAACTCACGTTGGTTCTCTCTCTTTAAGATTCCATTAGGAACTTACGCTATGGCGGGAGAAGATACTACGAAATGGATTAACCGTACACTACGTAGAATGGGAGAGGAACCAGTATTGTATGATTCTGTTCAGGCTCGCCTTTCTTCAGAAGATTTGACGGTTGCTATGCAGAATATGGGTTATATGAATGCAACAGTAGACGTAGAGAAAAAGGTTAAAGGAAAGAAACTGACCCTTAACTACCTACTTCACCCAGGCAACCCTTATATTATTAATCGATTTAACTATGAGATAGAGGATTCTGTCATTGAAAGAGTACTTGCTCCTCACCTCAAAAAAGATACTGATCGACCACATCAGTTTACCGTTACGTCCTTGGATGACGAGCGTAAAAGACTGACACATATCCTGAATGACTCTGGTTATTACAGATTTCATAAGGACTTCATATATTATACTGCAGACTCTACGCAAGGTAGACAGCATGTAAACGTGACCTTACACTTAATGAAATACGTTGAGAATAGTGATGCTAAACCAACATTACACCCACGCTATGTCATCAATAACGTCAATTTTATTCCAGGTGATTCTACAGGTTTTCATCTTAGAAAGGGAGTATTGGAAGACAATACATTAATAGAAAAAGGCAAATACTTTTCGGCTACAGACTTACAAAAGACTTATAACAACTTCTCTCGTCTTGGTGCAGTACGCTATACGAACATCAATTTTAGGGAAGTTCCTCGCTATGATAGTTTGGTGATAGGTAAGACATTTACCTATACAACATCTTCTACTCATTACTTAGATGCTGATATTCAGGTTTCAAACAATAAACCAAACACCATCTCTTTCCAACCAGAAGGAACAAATACAGCAGGAGATTTAGGTGCAGCAGCCGTACTTTCTTATCAGAATAGGAACCTTTTTAGAGGTAGTGAACATTTAAGTTTGGAGTTTCGTGCAGCCTTGAGGCCATCAAAGGTCTTGAGGGCTATAAGAATAGCGACTATGAGGAGTATAGTGTACAAGCACATCTACAGTTCCCTCGCTTCTTAGCTCCATTCATATCAAAGAACTTTAAAAGAAAGAGTAGTGCAACATCAGAGGTATCTGTGGGCTGGAATCTACAAAACAGACCAGAGTTCCACCGTCGAGTCTTTTCTTCTGCATGGAAATATCATTGGTCGGATCCTGTGCGTCACCTGACCTATGACTTTGATCTCCTTAACCTCAGCTATGTATATATGCCCTGGATTAGTGAGACTTTTAAGCATGATTACCTCGACAATGCGACAACACGCAATGCCATTCTTCGATATAACTATCAAGATTTGTTTATTTTACGAACAGGTTTTGGCGTAAATTATAGTGGTGCAAATCAAGCTTTCAGAGCAAGAATGGAGTTGGCAGGCAACTTACTGAATGGCTTGAGTGGTGTCTTCAACTTTAAGAAGAATAGCGAAGGAAAACGAACACTTTTCAATATTGCCTATGCACAATATGCAAAGTTCGACTTCGATTACACCAAGATACTACGATTTGACGAGCGTAACTCCTTAGCTTTACATGGTGGCTTGGGTATTGCGATTCCTTATGGCAACAGTACTGTACTCCCATTTGAGAAACGTTATTTCTCTGGTGGTGCTAACTCTGTTCGCGGTTGGAGTGTAAGAGAGTTGGGACCGGGTAAGTTTAAGGGTGTTGATGGTCGAATAGACTTTATCAACCAGACTGGTGATATGAAGCTTGATTTGAATGCAGAGTATCGTACACATCTGTTTTGGAAACTTGATGCAGCAGCTTTCATAGATGCAGGAAACATATGGACACTACGTGACTATGCTGACCAACCAGGCGGACAGTTTAGCTTTTTCAAAGAGTTTCTATAATCAAATAGCGGTTGCATACGGACTTGGTTTACGACTCAATTTCGATTACTTCATACTTCGATTTGATGGTGGTATGAAAGCCATTAACCCTGCTTATACAAGTACGGAAGAGCATTATGCTTTATGGCATCCAAATCTAAAACGAGACTTTACATTCCATTTCGCCGTAGGACTTCCATTTTAGTCATTTCATAGATACTTTTTATGTTTAATTATTCCTAAAAGTAGAGTGTATAATAAGGCAAACATAAACAATAATTTTTGTCTATCAAAAATACTTTTTGTTACATTTGCCTAAAAATAAGAAAAATAATGCTGAGGTTTTTTTATCTTTCGGCAGTGGTAGTAGTGGTAATTGCTATCTTTTATATACTGACACAGACTGTCTAATGATTGATTGTGGTGTTGGTATTCGTACATTAAAGAAGCATTTCCACAACTATGGTCTGCAATTAAATATGGTTCATAATGTGCTTATCACCCATGATCATGCCGATCATGTGAAGTCTGTTGGCTCTATAAGTGGTGATTTGCAACTGCCTGTATATACAACAGAAGATGTTCATAGAGGAATTAGTCAGAACTGGTGTGTAAGACGTAAAGTCGATCAACAATACGTTAGATTCGTACAAAAAAAGGCGAAGAGATTTGCTATTGGTGAATTTAAGGTAACACCTTTCGAGGTACCCCCATGATAGCACAGACTGTGTTGGGTTATTCTGTAGAATATGAGGGTATTCGATTTACATTAATCACCGATTGTGGACATATCACAGATGAGATTGCTCAGTTTATTTCTATTTCTAATTACTTGGTAATTGAGGCAAACCATGAACCAGAGAAGTTGGCTGCTGGTCCATATCCACGCCATTTAAAGGAACGTATCAGTGGACCAAACGGACATCTTAGTAATGAAGCCTGTGCAAAAGCACTTGTAGAGAATGCTTCACCTGCTTTACGCCATGTATGGTTATGCCATCTGAGTGACGAGAATAATCATCCAGAACTGGCTAAGAAAACGATTGAGGCTGTTTTACGTGATAGTGGAATAATCATTGGAAAGGAATTTAAACTTGAAGTATTGAAACGAAAAATACCAAGTGAAATGTACGAATTAAATCCTTAAAGATTCTTTTTTACTAAACATACAGAGCATTGTATTTACCTATAAATCAATAAGTTTTGAATCTATAAGTAATATCAGCCCTTTAATTCAATAGCATTTTTTTAACTATTTAATTGTGTAATTATTACAAAATACTTGTAACTTTGCAAACGATATAATTCAAATTAAAATTTATTTTTTTAACATTATAAACAGAAGCATTATGAAGAAGTACGAATGCGAGACATGTGGTTATATTTATGACCCAGAACTCGGTGATCCAGATAGTGGCATTGAGCCAGGTACAGCATTTGAGGATATTCCCAGATGATTGGGTTTGCCCTCTTTGCGGTGTAGGTAAGGATGATTTCACTCCAGTTGAAGAGTAATCAATTTATAACTATAGAATTAAAAGCCTGCTCATTTTAATGA